>ERZ1292625.369-Hain-H41-01um-R1-369-length-70325-cov-29_pt1 | contig 70325 bp, 71 predicted proteins | sample MGYA00564400_ERZ1292625 | MGnify/ENA primary metagenome ERZ1292625 (study PRJEB36523, sample SAMEA6512639) | groundwater metagenome | collected 2019-01-08 | study: AquaDiva: Metagenomics assemblies of 32 groundwater samples | reverse complement strand
AACCGGACACTTCACGTGCTACAAAAACCGGACAGATGATGTGCTAGCTACAGGCGTGGCGAAGCAGGGTAGTGAAATCGTGAGCAGCGAGGGGAGTGGAGCACGCACCCCGCCGCCGGGTCGAGAGATGGGTCCTCACAGCGTGAGGCTGGTCGGATATCGTTCCGAAGATGTCAGAACAAGATTCCCGAGTCGTTGCTGGGTTCTGCCATAAGCTCTTCTTCATCGCTCAGTCCTCATACCTCAGTCCTGTCCGGCAGTCCTCAGCACTTCTCAGAGAGGGGCGTGATTTCTCCTAGGGAAAAGGGTATTCTTCGGCCCGGTCGTTGATAGGAAGCCTGGCTTCCCTGCGCTTACCTCGGCAGAGCCAAGAAGCGAAGCCTGCGAACTCTGGATCAATGTATGATCGCAAGACCTGACCCTCTTGCTAGAAATTTGCGACAGAACCCAATTCCACAAGGAGGTTCACGTATGAATCGAGCAAAGACCATCACATCTTGGGTGGTGCTGATGCTGGTGATGGGGCTGATAGAGGCTGGAGCAGGGCCCATTTTTGCTGAACCATACCAGGTGATCGATGTCAAGGACGGAGGCACCATTACCGGAGTTGCGGTATGGCAGGGCGAGGTCCCTAAACTCCAGCCAATTGAAAATGAAGCAAACACGAACGTCTGCGGCCAAGAAGTAGCCTCTCAAGCGTTACAGGTCAATTCGAAAAACAAGGGTGTGCCATACGTGCTTGTCTATCTTGAACAGGTTGAGAAGGGGAAGGCACCAGCGGACAAATACTGGCTCCATATGGTGAATTGTCAATTCACTGAGCACATTTATCCATTCGTTAGAAGCCAACTGCTGGTGATGGTCAACCACGATTTGTTTTTCCACAACCCAGACTTTTTCGACGCACAGAATGTCTCACTTCTGCACTTCCCTATGCCCGATCCCGGCCAGGAAATTACCCACAAGTTCTTGCGGACATCCCTCCAGAACGAAAAGGGCGTGATGCGGCTTCAGTGTGATGTTCATAACAATATGAACGCCTATTGGGCGGCTTTTGATCATCCGTATTTTGCGGTCACAGACGCGGACGGAAAATTTGTCATTAGCGGGGTCCCGGCAGGCAAGTACACCCTGGTGGCATGGCATGAAGGCTACAAGGTCATACGAGAGGAGAAGGGGCGACCAATCTATGACAGGCCGCATATCCGTCAGCAGGAGATTAATGTCAAACCAACAAAGACCATTGACGTCGTCTTTGAGTTCCCAGTGCGAAAAGTCTTCATTGACTATTGACGAGATGTTTCAAAAATATCGAGGTCATTGCCTCCTATTTTGACAACATATCCAATGGGAGGACAATTATGGGACGCAAAATGGTTCTCGTGGGGCTGTTGGCAGCGGCTTTGCTCACGATACTGCCGACGACCTCCTCCTTGGCCAATCCGCCGGATACGGACGAAGTGAAGGACCAGCCAGGCCAGGAGCCGCCGGTTACGCGCGGCATGCCGGATCTCGTACGGTATTGGAACTTCGATCCACCTAAGAGTCCGCTGTTCGATATCAGCAGAGTGACCATCTCCGGCGACCTCCGGGTCAGGCCGGAACTTCGTGTCAACCCAAACTTCGGATTGAATGTAAATACAGCGGGTTCCCAACTTTCAACCGGCCGCGCCCCCAATGGAGGCGATACCGCTGATCAATTTGTTCAACAATGGATGCGGCTGGGGCTCAACTATGCGATTTCACCCGATGTTGATACCTTCGTCCAGATACAATATGGGAAGAATTGGGGCGCGAACAGCAATCCTGGAGCAGCGAATCCCGCGAACGACCCCAATTCGACCTCCAGCCTGGGGATCCGCCAGGCTTATATGTTGATCCGCAATCTCGGGGTCAATGGTCTCAACCTGAAGGCCGGCCGGCAGCTCATCCAGATGGGGAACCAACGCTTATTTGGCGCGTTTGATTGGAACAATGTCGGTTTCTCCTTTGATGGTGTCACCCTGCAATATTCCAAGAATGCGTACGAAGTCTGGGGAGGTTGGGTGCGCCTTGCTGATGCAGAAGCTTTTACAAACGGTGCGGGATCGGGAGCGGTTTCCGGCGGCGGGGCAGGCAGTAAGAATGCAGATTTGGTGTTTACCAGGCTGGTTTTCAAACCCATGCCGAGCATGTCGGTTGAGCCCCTCTGGGTGTTTTTGAACAACCAACAAGCAAGTACTGGTGGAACCAATAGCGCTGCCATCACTGCTCCACATGCCAACGACCAGCACCGCCATACATTGGGCGGTCGAGTGGCCTTTAGACAAGGGATGTTCGACGGGACGGCCGAGGGCTATTGGCAGATCGGATCAATGGGGTTGGGTCTGTCCAGCAATCGACTCCACATCAATGCCCAAGCTTTTGCCGCAGAGGGAGGGATTACCCTCCACGATGTGCCGTGGACCCCACGCGTCGGTTTGGAGTTCAACTATGCATCGGGTGACGGAAACAAGGCGAACTGTAATGCAGACACCGGGGCCGGTTGTGGCGGTACAGCGAACACCTTCGAGAATCTCTATCCAACGAACCATATTTTGATGGGCTATGCCGATCGGATGGCCTGGCGGAACATGGTCGGCTACGGCGCCAGCTTGCAGATGAAGCCGAGTCTCGCGCAACATCTGGATTTCCGATTCTGGATCTTCCGCAAAGCCAACAACAGCGATTGTTGGTATACCGCCAACCAAGGCTGCTTCTCCGCTCCGACTGCCGGAACCGCTGCCAATATCGCGACCAGCAACTCGCTGTACAAGGAAATCGATGGGGTCTATACCCTGTTCTTTAAGGACAACAAGGTGGCCTGGCAGACCGGCATATCCTATCTGATCGCCGGCCAAATGCTCGACCAGTTGGCCTCTGGGAATGCCGCTGGGAGCGGGGCTTCAGCGGTGAATTCGATCTGGGCCTACACGCAGTTGCACGTGAATTTCTAGCACCTATTCTTCATGACAGTTCGTCTCGAGACGCGCCTGCATTGCCGATCGTGTTCAGAATTCATGAAAACGTATGCTGCAATCGCCGATCCGGTGCTACGACAAGGCTTGGGGCGGTGGGCTCGCCCCTCGGACCTTCGACCTACTGCATGAGTAAGCCTCAGGTCCTCCGGGCTTCGGCCTCGCGACGCGGCTCCTCGATTTGGCGACGAACTGTCATGAACAATGCGGGTTAACGGAGGGAGCGAGTTACGGCTGGTTCACGCGACTCAGAGAAAGTGACTGGATTGCAAGGTCGGGAGGGAGTGCTGGAACCGTGACAGCAATGGTCCTGAGTGAGCGGAGCCATTCGCCAACGGTGACGGTTCGATCGTCGTCAAGATCTGCCTTGCCGGTTAATCCGCTTAGAAGACTCTGCGACGAGGGGTTGCGCCGAGAGACTTGAATGACCGTTCCAGCCCCAACCTTGGAGGATCCATCAAGATCACCGATCCAATTGGGGTCCGCGAGTCGGATGGCACTGTTCTTCGTCGCTGCGTCCATGGCCACCGGTGCTTCGATGATGGCAACTGCCAGTCTAGCCCCCAGGTTGACCAGACGATTTTGGAGAAGCCGGAGGGGGATCAACTGAGACAGTGATGATTGCGGGGTGGTGTCGTAAGGCATCAGAAATATTTCACCGGTTCGTGAGTCGGCGCGTACATGTCCGGCGAAGTAGAAGAAGATGATCGAGTCTTTCGTGACTCGCTTGGTGAGCCAGAGTGCGAGGGCTTCCTTGACGTCGGCCTGGGTCGCCAACTCGTCTTGGAGCAACAGCGTATGTCCCTCAGGTACCTGGAGGGATTCGGTAAACCTTGAGATGGTTTCCTTGGTGTCGAACGAAAGTCCGTCCCGCCATCCCAGCCAGGGAGTCTGGTAGTGGCCAAGCCTCACGATGACAGCATATCGGTCTGGAATATTCCCGCCTGCGGTGGTAGTCGAGGTCGGACGTAGGGCGGACGATGGTACTGATGCCGTCGGCTCGTTGCGAGAGGCCATGGTCGCCATGAGGGTGTGTGTCGCCGGTGCGCCGTTTGCTGTGCCAGACGGTATGACCGTCACAGTGAGTTCGCCATGCGATCCTTCGGCATTCGCCGGCAGTGTTCCCCACAGGATGGTGCTCTTCGTTTCCCCTGGCTGAAGGTTGGCCATCCGTACCGACGGCGACAGCGTGCTCGCGAAGGTCTCGATGAGTATGGGCGTCCCTGAGAGGGTAATGGCCGCAGCATTCAAAGCGGTCTTGCCGGTATTCGTTACGTCGATCCTGATGCCGATCTTCTCGCCACTTTCCAGCACGAGATTGTTGTTGGCATCCAGCAAAGTTGCCTTGATGGCCAGCAGGCTTGGCGTGGCACCGGGACTCTGCCGGCCCACCGTGCTCTCCCCGTGCGTTTTTTTCCGCAACTGCACCAGGTATCCCATGAATTGATCGGCAAGATGATCGGCTGCCGTTTGCACGGCGGCGTCCAACTGCCCGGTTTCACATCGGTTATCGCTACCGCCGAGTTGGGGCGTCCACAACGCCACCCGATGCGAATAGACTATCGATGCTTTCGGGAACCGGCGCCCCTGGTCATCTTGGAAGGTAGCCAAAAGACGGACATCAAATTGAGCGAGATAGTTGCTGTCGGCCGACCCACTGCGTGATGTCGGATCGAAGGAGGCGTTCGCCAGCGTGATGAAAGCCGTGACTTCGGATGCGGGAGCAGCGACCGCTTGTGCCGTTCCCGACGGGTCTCCGACCGTCAGGTGTGCAAGGCGAGCCCGCCCGGTTTCGGTGAAGGATTGAACGAGTACGTCGCCTAGAGGACTCTTCCACAAACTGTCGGCACAGACTGTCTGCTCTAAGATGGCTGAGCGAACTGACTCATCGAAGACCAGCTTAACCGACAGCGGAATGACCGGCCCCTGTTCGGTTGGATGCATGAAGCGCGGCGTCTGTAGGTGGTTGCAGGCGGCTAGCAGCGTGAGTCCCGTTGCCAGCACGAGAATCGACATGAGCGATACCCGAGGAGTAGACATGGGCGGACGGTACCCGAAGGAGTAATCGGATGCAATGAGAATGTTGCCATAGACCTCCCATTGGAGCAGAGATTCAGGGTCAGGTTCTGCAATCAAACAGAGGAAGAAACTGGGGACATTCTGAATTTCTTCGTGGGCGGCCGTCCGGCACCTTGCGCATCCTCTTCCTCCCGCCGTTCAGACTCAGAGACCAGGAAAAAGAAAATGTGCCGGGATTCTTTCCCATCTATGGGATTATGAGCTTCACTCGTATGCGAGGCGCACGGTTTTACTAGGAGCCCGTTCACTTGTCGCTTACCCTCTATCCTCTCAATCTCCGCGGTCAGGTCTACGGCAGCCCCATGCCATTCGGGCTGTATGATCCAGGGGGAACACTCCTTCAGGATTTGAAAGCCGCCGACATCTCCTCAGTCGTTCTCCTGGCAGAAATAGAAGAGTGTAAGGAAAAGACGGGGAGGGATTTGCTTGCGCTTTATCGAGAGGAAGGCCTGACGGTTTTCCCTCTTCCCATGCCTAACTACGGCATTCCTTCCAATGGGCAACTGGCTGCCGTGCTGAAGCAGGCCAAAGGGCGTGTGTCTGATGGTCACAATATCCTGATCCATTGCTCTGCAGGACTCGGGCGAACCGCCTTGTTTGCCGCGTTGCTGGCAAGAGATGTCTTGGAGCTATCCGGGGAAGAGGCAATCAACTGGCTCGGTCGGCACAAACCAGACGCCCTGCTGACACCGGCTCAGATCGCGATGATTTTGGCATGAATAGGGAACACGACAGTGTGCAAACGAGGAGGGGACATGACTAATTGATTAGAGAGTCTTCCGGTCAAAGAACAGCGTGGTAGCCGTGTGCGCTGCGTGTTGTTCACAGAAGGTGAGCGCGAAGATGTCGCCAGACGATTGACTGCCTTAGTCGCACCGCATGCCGTTGTTGATCCATCTCGCCATGTCTGGGCACCGAAGGGCCTTTCTGATCCAACCGAAGGGAAGTTGGGCAACACTGCGCCGTTCTTATCAAGCTTTCAGCGAGAAGAGATTTCCAACTGGTGGCTGGCCGTTAGACACGTTGCCGCGAACACCCCAAACTGGGACATTATCAGTCAGGCGACGATTGGTGGCCGGGAAGGATTAATCCTCGTTGAGGCAAAAGCGCACGACCAAGAATTGGTAAAGGAAGAGAGTGGTAAACGGACTGAGCCAAACCCTTCTGCGAGCAGTGCGTCGAACCATGAGAGGATTGGCACCTGTATCGAGGAAGCCAGCCGCTCTTTATCTTCTGCTAGTGGTGTTGCCTGGAACCTCTCGCGAGATTCCCATTATCAGCTGTCGAATCGCTTTGCCTGGTCATGGAAAGTCACCACGATGGGTATTCCTGTGATTCTTGTCTATCTTGGTTTCTTAAAAGCAGATGAGATGAAAGACCGCGGCATACCATTTGACAATCATGAGCAATGGAAACAACTGGTTGAGTCTCAAAGCCAGGATTTGTTTCCGAATACAGTCTGGAGTAAGACTATGGGTGTGAATGGCGTTCAGTTCATTCCTCTTATTCGCAGCGTGACACAATCTATTGTATAGAGGGGCAACCAGTTCCTGGCGCCTTAGCCAGACACTTGGTCCTTCGAGCCAACTCGCTCTGCGTGAGTCCTTGTAGCTCACGAACGATCCGAACGGACTCTCCCAGCAAAACCACAACCCCTGCTTTTGCCTGAAGAACCTCTTTCGTCTTCATCATTACCTCCGATAATCGTGCGTGGTGACGTCCATGACCACCACAGGACTTCACGCCGTTCTCCTTGAGGGACTGAGCCATCGACGCATCGGACGACAGCGCGGCGCGGTCGCACTGAAGACTCACCATGATTGACGGCTACCGTTGTTGGCGACTGGTCCTGGGGAAATTCCGAAGTGATGCATGGTACAGTAACTTCAGCGAAAGCCAGAAGGCGCCATCCCCGGTCCCTCACTCTGTAGTGGGGTGCTTACTGAGGTCGGTTCACTTCTTGTAAGAAAAGGAGCATGCCAATGATACGATCTACCATGCCACGAGCTGTCGCACTCGCTTCCCTGTTCATCCTCGCCACGGCCACAGTGCTGCCGTTGCAACCGGTCTTTGGTGAAGGCGGGGCCAGGCGGGATGTGGTGCGTGCTGAGGAGCAGAACCGCCAGGATGCCATCATGCTTGCCACAGAGGCGGCGGACCATGGCCAACAGGGTCATGTGGGTGCACTCCTAACCAGTGCAGAAGCGGCGCTCCAGTCTGCCCTGAAGGCCGGTGAGGCTCCGCATGTGGACGCAGGGATCAAGGAACTTAAACAGGCCATTGAGCATGGGAAGGCAGGTCATGCAGACGTGGCGAGGAAACACGCCGAACAAGCGGTCACCCACCTGTCTGAGAAGTACCGGAGCAGATAGGCTTACATAAAGAGGGTGGAAGCCTTTAGCAGAAAGAATTGAGCGCCCTGAAGAAGAAATCAGTATGATCTTTTGCCGAGTCCCTCGCTGGTCACCACCACACGTTTTACGAACAACATCGGTCTCTCGCGGTACTGCTGATGCTCATCCTGTTTCTGCTCCCTTTGTTAGGCTCTCTGTCATAGGCCTGCTTGGATCGCTGGTTGCTGTGGTGCTGTCCGTAGCCGCCTATGATCTGATGCCCCCGCTCTGGCGCATGTGTGGCCACTGACTGCCTCATGGTTGACCTTGCACCTCCCAGCGCGATTCTTTTAAAATGCGCCATTTTTACGAGGAGCCTATGATTTTCCGATTCGCGAGTACCCTTGTGTTATCGATCTTCTGTCTCGCCGTTCCGGCATGGGCCGATTTTCAGGCTGGCATGACGGCCCATGACGCTGAAGACTACGCCACTGCCATGCGTGAGTGGCAGCCATTGGCGGAGCAGGGCGATGCCATGGCGCAGTATCACGTGGGAATGCTATACCACAAGGGCCGGGGGGTGCCGCAGGACGATGCAGAAGCCAGAAAGTGGTATGCCAAAGCGGCGGCGCAGGGACATGCCAGGGCGCAGTTCAGCCTCGGCACCTTGTACTTTAATGGCGAAGGCGGTCCGAAGGACTATCAGCAAGCCCTACGATGGTTCCGTCTCGGGGCCAACCGAGGAGACGCGCTCGCTCAAACGAAACTCGGGATTATGTACGATGACGGGGAAGGCGTGCCGAAAGATAAAGTCCAGGGGTATATGTGGGTCAGTCTGGCCGCGACGAACGGAGATAAGTCCGCGCCCATGCTGCGCGATATTTTGGCCAAAGGGATGACGGAGGCTCAAATTGCCAAGGCCAAGAAATTGGTGAGTGAGTGGAAACCGGAAGGCCAGTGAAAGTACGAGCATGAGGACGGGGGTACCTCAGCCTTCGTGATACAGACGCGGCACGAGTGGGCCGATGGTGCAGAGACTTCATAGGCGATCGTGCCGGTTCATTTGGCGATGTCGTCGGCGATGATCTGCTCGTCACCCTGACGTCCGATGATGACTGCCCTCATCCAATTACTGTGATCGAATTGCGTGGCCGGTCACTGCAGCGGCTCTAAGCCCATTCATACCGTGGTGAATGAATGCTCTCTGGTTTCTCTAACAGGGGGCGATTGGTTGACCAGACAGCCCTTCTCTTGGCTCGTTTCACCGTTCATGTTTGACGTCTCATCCCGCCGGTTCCGCACGTCCCACTTTTCTTAGTGCTGAATCGCTGAGAGCAGCCATGTGCCATCTTGCTCGCGCACGAAGGTCCAAATTTCGCGCGACTCAGTTGGCGTCTCCTCGCTGCCTGTGACGACATATCCTGGCTCTCCGCGCTGCTTGGTCAGGGACAGGTTGTAGTCACGGGCGCTCCAGCGGAGCCCTGCCGACACATAGTACGCGGTGCCTTCCATCCAGGCTTCCAGGACTTCGGCCTGGAGCAAGATCACATCTTCCACATGGTTGTGGATGTCCTGCTTGGTGTGATCGGCCAGGGCGGCGCTGAAGTAGTTCAGCATGTCCGGTGTCACGAATTGCCCCAATCCGGCCAGGTCCTGCCTGCTCCAGGCTGCATGGACGTCGCTCAGCAGTTGCTGGAAGGTGGCTTTATCCGCGGAGGTGACCTGGTCAATCGACAGGTTTCGTTTGTGTGTGCGAGACGGCGGTTCTGACCGGTTATCAAGGGCGGGGTCGCGCCCGGGGAGTCCGGAAAAGTCGGGGAGGGAGGGGCGCTGTATTTTGAGGTAGTAGAAAATTGTCGCCGCTCCCAGGAACAGCAGGAGCAAGAGAACGCCCAGGGGTTCCAGCGTCTTGCTGGTATGAGCGGCCTCTGGGGACGGCCCATCGGCTTCGTTTGTCTGTGTGCGACCAGCTGGCGATTCGTCGGCGCTGCTGGTCTTTTGGATCGCGGCGTTCCGCGACGAGCTAGAGCCGCTATTGAGAGAGCCGTTTTCTGCCTGGGCCTCAGAGGCGGAAAGAAGGCCGGTCAGTGACAACAGAATCGAGGCGGCGAGGAGGGGCATTCGGTTCACGGTCGCTCCTTGTGGTCATAGTTGCAAGATTCTAGGGTACGAGACATGTTAGCAGCAATGGCTCATTCAAGTCGCACAGAATGGAGGAGGCGGATCTTGAGCCATGCAGGCACCTCTCTGACGGTGTGCGCTTGAGCATCAACAGCCGGTATCATGATGTGCCCGCAGTTGACTCACCCAGCGAGCCCTCAATCCGTGTAAGATGTCTGCACGTGCCTGTCACGGCTGGCCGTGAACGCAGCCCGTCTCCCTGTTCCATCCCAGGTCTTCTGTGTTGAGCGAAAGGTTCCCATGGACAAGAAAAGGCCGGATGGGCCTGTGCCCAGCCCGGTGCCTCCTCATCTGCGGTATTCACCCGAGGTGCGGGTGAGTCTGGCCGAGGCGGCAGATGGATTAGGAGTGATGGTGTGGATCGCGGTTGGGCAGGGATCGGATGGGTCGTCTGTGCGAGGCGATCAGATGAACGACCTGGGGTTGGTCCTTCCTGCCATACCGGGCTTCGATGTTCCATCAGGCGATGATCTCACGGTCGTATGCCAACGCGGTGGCTTCGGCAGGACTGGCGGCCAATTCTATAAGCCGGAAGAGGGGGCGTAGCCATGCATCGTCGTGTGAGGCAACCGCGCGCCGATTGGCCGGCGCAACTCGACCGAGTCGGCGTCACCTATCACAGTCTGGACGGCGGCTATTGGCGCGAAGATGTCGCCTATGAGTTGAGCGAGACGCAGGTCGACGGGCTCGCATCGGCCACGGGCTCGCTACATCGGCTCTGTGTCGAGGCCGTCGAGCGGATCATCCACGAGGATCGGTTTGCCGATCTCCACATTCCCGAACAGTGGCGGCCCTGGATCATCGATTCGTATGAGCGGCAGGAGCCGTCGCTCTATGGGCGGTTTGATTTCTGGTATGACGGAATCGGGTCGCCAAAATTACTCGAGTACAACGCCGATACGCCTACCTCGTTGCTGGAAGCCGCCGTCGGGCAATGGGGATGGGTGCGAGAGACCTGTCCGGAGGCGGATCAATTCAATAGTCTGCATGAGCGGTTGATCGCACAGTGGTGCACGATCCGTCGGCAGTCCTCGAACGATCTGCTCCATTTGGCCTGTTTGGATGGGAGCGACGAGGACCGACAAACGGTGACCTATCTGGCCGATACGGCAAACCAGGCCGGGTGGCGCGTGCAGACCTTGCCGATCGAACAGATTGGGTGGGAGCCGGAGCGGCGACGGTTTGTGGATCATCGGAACGAGCCGATCTCCGCGCTCTTCAAGCTCTATCCCTGGGAATGGATGTGTCAGGACGCCTTTGCGGCAGAGCTGCCCCGGTCTTCGATGATGGTGCTGGAGCCGGCCTGGAAACAGGTGCTGAGCCACAAAGGTCTGCTCGCGTTGCTGTGGGAGTGGTATCCCGATCACCCTAATCTGTTGCCCGCCTTCTTTTCCGGACCGGGGGACTGTGCGGCCTATGTCAAGAAGCCATTTTGGTCACGCGAAGGCGCCAATATCTCGATCGTGAATGGGGATCAGGTACTGACGACCGCCGGACCCTACGATGCGCAGCTCTCAGTCTATCAGCAGTACATGCCGTTGCCGGTGTTTGAGGGATGGCACCCGGTGATCGGATCCTGGGTGGTCGGGGACGAGCCGGCAGGAATGGGGATTCGAGAAGATCGTGGTCTTATTCACGGAAATCAGAGCCGCTTCGTCCCGCATTTCGTTGTGAAAGACGTTCTCGATACATAACCGCGACGTGAGCTGCCCTAAACACGAAATTCCCTGTTAAGATCAGACCCCTTCACCCACAATGTAGCCCAGGAACAGGACACGATGACGACTCCCTCACAATCCCGTGCCGTGCTGGTGGCGATTCAGACCCCTCGTGTGACGAGGGAGGAGCTGGAGAGCTCGCTGCACGAGCTCACACGTCTGGTGAAAACCCTCGGATACCAAGTTATCGGTCAGCTGACTCAAAAGCGGAGTTCCGATACATTTGCGACGGTCCTCGGGCAAGGCAAACTCACCGAATTAGCACGATGGACCGGTGGGCCGGGAACCATCGCGGCGTCATTTGGAAAACCGATGCACAAAGCCGCCTTGAAGCACGAGGCAGCTGTATCAGACGAAGCAGAGGAGTCAGAAGAAAGCGAATCGGATGAACCGAGCGAGACCGTACCCAGCCCACGCGAGCAGGCGCAGATTGTCATCGTGGACTGTGATCTGTCGCCGTCACAATTAAAGAATCTCGAACGTGCCGCCGGCGTGCCGGTACTCGATCGCACCGGGGTCATCATTGAGATTTTCAGTCGACATGCTCGAACCAGAGCAGCCCGACTCCAGGTGGAAATCGCAAGGCTCAATTATCTGGCACCACGAGTGCGCGAGTCCGGTGGTGGGAGCGAGCGGCAAGGCGGGGGAGTCGGCGGGAAAGGGGCAGGCGAGACGAGTCTTGAGCTCGACAAGCGAAGAATTCGTGATCGCCTGAAAGAGCTCAGAACCGAATTAGCGGCCATCGGGGACGAGCATCTCACGCGTCGCGCGAGACGGGACAATGAATTGACCGTCGCGCTTGTCGGGTACACCAATGCTGGCAAATCCTCGCTGATGCGAGCGATGACGGGCAGCGATGTGCTGGTGGCCGACAAGTTGTTCGCCACACTCGATACCACGATCCGTCCACTCTATCCCGAAACGCGTCCGAAAGTGCTCATGAGCGATACGGTGGGATTCATTAAAAAACTCCCGCATGACCTGGTGGCCTCGTTCAAGTCGACGTTGGATGAAGCAGCCTATGCCTCATTGGTGCTGTTTGTCGTCGACGCCTCAGATCCTTCCTTCCGGTCTCAACTTGAGGTGACACGGAAGGTGTTGGCCGAAGTCGGTGCTACGGATAGTCCTAGTCTCTTGGTGTTAAACAAGCAAGATCGGCTCGACCCGGAGGCGATCGCCTTGCTGAAGTCTGAATATCCTGATGCCGTGTGTCTGTCCACGAGGAGCCAGGACGATCTGAACATGTTGCGTGAGCGCATCATGCAGTACTTTGAGAGCGAGATGATCGACGAGGAATTACATATTCCGTTTACAGCTCAAAAGATCCTGGCAGAGATCCGCACTCGGATGCGGATCCTGTCCGAACACTATGATGCCGAGGGACTCACGATTCGCGTGCGCTCAACTCCTGAGAACCTGACGGTGATCAAAAAGAAGCTCGCATGATACGCAGTAGATCGCTTCCTCAACCAACCGAACGATTCCCCCAAAAGCAGTCTTGAGCTGAACAACGGATCGAGTCGCGATTCTGGCTGCCCGCCTTCACCGCGACTCTCGACGCTGGTTGGACCAGATCTGATGATGGGCGAGCCTGTGTACCGGGGCTGGCTTAGCGCCGGAGGAAGGCGATCCAGCGCCATAAGTTCAGCAGACTGGCGAGCGAAGCTGCCACGTAGGTCAGGGCAGCAGCGGTGAGGATGCTACGAGCCCCCCGCTCATCGTCAGGCGTCAGATACTGGCCCTGTCGGAGGATGGGCATGGCACGCCGGAAGCTCGCGTCCCACTCGACGGGTAGCGTGACGAGGTGGACCAGCGTGGAAATCCCCATCGTCGCCAGTCCAGCCATCAGAACAATAACACTCGCAGCCGGGGTGCGTGCGACTGCGGCCGCGATGGGAATCCCCATCATCAGGACCGCCCCGACCTTCTCCGCGCCCTGCGCAATCCGTACAAGTTTGGTGCGTTCCGCCAGCGGCTGATACCCCTGATGGTCTTGAATGGCATGCCCGACTTCGTGAGCGGCAATCGTAATCGCCGTGAGAGATTTTCCATCGAAGATCGCGGGCGTCAGACGGACTGCTTTACTGACCGGATCGTAGTGGTCGCCCGTCTCGGTCGGTTCAACAGTGATGTGCTGTATGTCAAACCGATTGAGCAGATGCCGAGCCAATTCTGCCCCGGTTCCCGGATAGTCAGGACGGGGGGCGCTATGCTTGGCAAACACCCGCTTGGTCCAGAATTGTGGCCCGAAAATCACCAGACCGACGATGATCACGAGCAGAATGAAACCTGCCATATATTCCCAGTATCCCAATTTCCCCACCAAGCGTGGCGGGTGAGGGAGTCAACCAACGTGATTGCCACACGCAGGTGTGGGACGGTGTTCCCTCTCCACAGGCTACCACATTTGAAGACGGAAGATGGCCTGACCTTTCATCGAGACACAACGCAGGGCGATTCTCGGCTACTCAGCTGAATGGATGGCCGTCCAGGTTGTGGTTAGATTACCTTTCCCATCAGCGCCTGATGCGGTATCCTACGGCAACCCAAGACCAAAGAGGTGTTTCGTGAAGCGTGCAATCACATGTGTGTCGCATCAGGTACAGCAGAGTGCATGCCTCATCGCGACTGACACAGGCTTAAACTATGTCCATTACGTATGACGTCATTGTGGTCGGCAGTGGACCGGCCGGGGCTTGCGCGGCATGGGGTCTGGCCAAAGCGGGTGTGGCGGTCACCGTCATCGAAAAGGCTGCCCTACCGAGGTACAAAACGTGCGGTGGCGGGATTGTGGGACGGGCCATGCAGGCGCTGCCTTTGGATGTGCGTCACGTCGTCGAACAAGATTGCCATACGGCACAGCTCAATGTTCTTCCTGCCGGATTATCCTTCACGACTCATCGAGCGACTCCGATCGTCTCCATGACGATGCGCGATCAGTTTGACTATGCCCTTCTTTCCACAGCTCAAACAGCCGGAGCAGTCGTCCACCAACAATGTGCTGTCGAGAGAGTGTCGTTCCACAGTGATTTCGTCACCGTTGCGACAAACAAGGGCTCGATGAAGGCCAAGTTCGTCATCGCAGCCGATGGGGCGATCAGCACGGTTGCCCGAACCATGGGAATGGCCGATGGACGTGTCCTTATTCCGGCGCTTGAATATGAAGTGACGGTGTCTCCTGACCAGTTGGACAGATTTCAGAACACAGCGAGATTTGATTTTGATCTGCTGCCTCATGGGTATGCCTGGGCTTTTCCCAAACAACAGCATCTCTCGATCGGTGTCCTGTCGACGAGACAACGGGGGAGTGATCTCAAATCCTCGATGGCGCGCTATCTCGATTTGCTCGGTTGCGGATCTGTCATACGGGTGGATCGACATGGTTTTGTCATTCCCATTCGTCCGCGACGAGGACCATTCGTCGACAAGCGAATCCTGTTGGTCGGTGATGCCGCAGGCTTCGCCGATCCCGTCACCGGAGAAGGGATTTCGTTCGCCATTCGAAGTGGTCTGATGGCTGCACAATCGTTGATTGACGGGCGGTTTGAAGAGGAGTCCGTCCGAAGTGAGTACACCCGCTCACTCACTGAGACGATCCTTCCTGAACTACAAGCAGGACGATGGCTGGCCCGACTGCTGTACGATTTTCCCCGCATCCGATCGTGGGCGTTTTCTCAACAGGGTCAACGCCTCTGTGAAGTGGTAACGGACGTCATGACCGGGAAACGAACCTATCGAGATCTGGCGTTCACGCCCCGGACCCTTCTCAAGCTTCTGACACCGCACTGGTTCAAACGCGCAGGGTACAGATCGGCTTGGCCTCGCGATGGTCAGGCATAAGAGAGCAGATTTGGTCGTGGGAGATTTTCTGTTGTTCATACGGTGCTTGCCGGAGTTGTTCTATACTCGACTCATGCCGCATCGTCCTTGAGACGTGCGTGGGCTGACTGCTCATTGCCATTGGAGTAGCCTATGACTATTACCGACATTGACTCGGCTGATCTCACGACTCCGACAGGGCCGATGCGGACCTATCTCGTTCGCCCTATCGAAGAGGGACGCTATCCGGGGCTGGTTCTGTACTCGGAGATTTTCCAGGTCTCGGGACCGATCCGGCGTACGGCGGCCATGCTGGCGAGCCATGGATTTGTGGTGGCCGTGCCGGAAATTTACCACGAGCTGGAGCCGGCCGGGACGGTATTAGCCTATGACGAAGCAGGCGCGGCACGCGGCAATCAACATAAGATCACGAAGACCTTGTCGAGCTACGACGGCGATGCGCGCGCGGCACTGGACTATCTGGCATCGTCACCGTACTGCACAGGCAGGCTGGGCGTGATCGGGATTTGCATCGGAGGACATCTGGCATTTCGCGCGGCGATGCAGCCCGATGTACTGGCCGCTGCCTGTTTCTACGCCACGGACATCCACAAACGCGGCCTGGGGCAGGGTACGCATGACGACAGCTTAGATCGAATCGGCAAGATTACAGGGGAGTTGTTGATGATCTGGGGCCGACAGGACCCGCACATTCCCCACGAAGGGCGGGCGCTTATCTACAACGCGCTGAGCGATGCCGACGTGCATTTCCAGTGGCACGAGTTCAACGCCGCGCACGCATTCATGCGTGACGAAGGTCCTCGCTATGATCCGGCAGCGGCCCGGATCTGCTACGACATGGTGTTGGAGCTATTTCACCGTCGGTTGGGGAAATGCGGAACATAGCCGGATAAGGCTCGATGCCCGGCCTGCTCAGAACCGCTGCGGTGTATTGCCTGATATCCCCACTGCAACGGGTGATAGGGTTGGCCTCTCCCGCTCACAGACACGTTGCCCAGATTGTGACTGAATGCCCTTTCCTATCAGGCCCCAGTGCGGTATCCTCCTGGGGTTCACAAACGAGAGGAGCGTTGACTGAACCGCCCAATGCTCTCCTGCCTGTCTCTCATCCTTAGTCGATCTTTGAATCATGTTGCCCTCTGTCTGCTTATCACATGGAGTGGCCTCTGGGCTGGATGCAGCACGGCTCCTATGGCTCCCGCTGACAGTACCAGCGAGTCACAGGCTGTATTTCACCAGTTGGCCAGCCTGGAGGTGGCATCGGATCGTTTGTACCAGTCTATTGCGGACCAAGCCGATGTGGCGGGATTCAGCCATCAGCTAGAGATCGAGTCTGATCTGACCAGTCCATTCACGCCATCCGAGAAGGAACGCATCGCGCAGTCATTTGTACGCTCACTCAAAGTCATGCTGTTCGATCTGGCCCCGGAACAATTCTGGGAGCACCATCTTGGGCAATACTATGCCTCAATGTTGTCGGTTCCAGAAGCCCGGCGATTGGTCGAGGGGTATGACAACGAAGTTCTCAGCCCAACGTCCAGAATGCAAGAACTCCGCTGGAATTTTGTGACGGACCGTCTGCCGGACCTGTTGCCTGCGGTGCGGGCCTGGTCACATCGGTTCCAGATCTCACATGAGGCGATGGTCCCGGCGCTCTTGCCGGGAGACCATGTGATCGCACATAGGGCTGCGTATCATGCTGCAGAACCTCAACGCGGCGAAGTCGTCGTCTATCGCTATCCAGACAGCAATGGGACACTTTTTCTCCATCGCGTGATCGGGGTTCCTGGCGATCGGATCGAAGTTCACAATCAGGTGGTCTCGGTGAACGAAGAAGCCTTGACCGAGCCCTATGTGGAACATACCGACGCATCGAGCCTGTCTGGAAACGTCCGTGATAACCTTGGGCCTGTCACCGTACCTCCCGACAGCTATTTCGTCTTGGGTGACAATCGGGAGGAGAGTCTGGATAGCCGATTCTTGGGACCGATCAGCAAGGAGCACATTCTGGGGCAAGCGATGTGTATTTATTGGTCTGTTGATCTCGGCTCGAGGACTCCACGTTGGGACCGCCTCAATCAACCGGTGCAGTAGCGGCAGTTGTGATACATCCTGTGAAGAAGTACCGTGGCGCCCTCTTGCTTGCGAGCTGCGACTTCTCATGGTAGGTGATACGGCCAGGTTTGAGGGATCCTCTCCTCCGCCTTGGCGCAACCGCCGACAATTCAAACGCGCGTGTCATGATGGCTGATCCGCGCATGGAACGAACGTCCTGACAGGAGCTTCACCGTTGCTCGGAATGTGCGATCCCTTGCTAGGTGTGTCCTCGTTGCTGCTGGGTGGCTCGGCTGCCTATGTCATCCTCAGCATCGCCGAACGGATGCGCGCTCCTGACCAAGGTCCCGTCCGGTTCCGATGGCTGACGATCGGTGCCGTCGCCGCAGGTCTTGAAATCTGGGCGATTCACTACATCGGCAATCTGGCATTCTGTCCCTCGGTCTCAGCAGCCCAGGATTCAGGGCTTGCCGTGCTTTCATTTCTCTCCGCCGGAGCGACAGGAGCCGTCGCCGTATACCTGATCAGCAGCCATGCCGACAGTCGGATGCGTCTCATCTCCGGGGGCATGCTGATGGGGGGCTGTATGACCCTGACCCATTTCGCCAGTATGATGGCGGTCCACCAGCCGATCGATCTCCAGAATGATTTGTTGCTCTTTGTGCTGTCGACGGTTGGGATCGTGGCACTCAGCATCATCGGCATCGTGATCGGATCGTGGAATATCACGCACAGAAACTGGCGAGTGACAGAAAAGGCGAGCGCCATGGGACTTGCGCTCTCTGGGTCCCACTTCATCGGGATGATTCCGACGTACGGTCTGTCCGGCATCGCGTCCAGTGCTCCAGCGCCTGGAATCGAGGTTGATCTCCTCGCGGTGGTCGCCGTCTCACTCTCGACCCTCCTGGCCATCATCGATCGGCAAGTAACGGCGGCATCAAGCCTGGCACGCGATAGCCATGCGCGTCTGATCGAAGCCATCGAAAGCGTCCCCCAATGGTTTGCTCTCTTCGACGTGGACGACCGTCTGGTCATCTGTAATCGCAAATATCGTGAAGTCATGTCTGGGACTGGGCCCGAAGTTCAAGCAGGCGACCCGTTCGAATCGATCGTTCGCCGGACTGCCGAACGCGGCGATATTCCAGCGGCGATCGGGAATGTCGAACCCTGGATGCACTGGCGCCTGGATGTGCATAGAAATCCTGTCACACCCTACATTCAATACCGGTCCAGTGGAGAGTGGCTTCAAATCAATGAGCGGAAGACGCATGATGGCGGGATTGTCTTTATCGCGACCGACATTACGGCATTGAAAAACGCCGAACAGGCTGCCGAAGATGCCAAGGCACGGTTAGCGGATTCCCTCGCATTGGTTGAAACCGCGAAGGCCCGCATGCAGGAAGAACTGAATGTCGGTCGAGACATTCAACGGAGTATGCTCCCACGCGTATTCCCCGCTTTCCCGGATCGGAGGGAGATCGAACTCTATGCGGTGCTCGAACCGGCGCTGGAGGTCGGTGGCGACCTCTATGATTTCTTCCTGGTCGATGAGCATCGGCTCTGTTTCGTGATTGGCGATGTATCGGGCAACGGTGTCCCAGCCGCACTCTTTATGGCCATGACCAAGACTATGGTGAAGACGCTGGCGGCCTCCGATCCCTCACCCGCCAGTATCGTCACACATGTCAACGATGCGCTGAGTGCGGACAACGATTCCTGCATGTTTGTGACCTTGTATCTCGGCATCTTGAATCTCCGCGATGGCTCGCTCCTCACGACGAACGCCGGCCACAATCCTCCTCTGCTGAAACGGCAAGATGGACAGTTTGAGTGGCTGACGGGCATCGACGGCCCCATGGTCGGTCCCATGGAGGGCATCGCCTTCAAGGAGACGACCATCCAATTGGGTCCGGGAGATGAGCTCTTCTTGTACACCGATGGGGTTACCGAAGCGGATAATCGGCGGCGCGAACTGTTCGGCAACGAGCGGCTAAAAACGGTCCTCGCCAAATCTCAGGCTGTCTCCGTGGTCGATCGCCTCGGTGAAATCATGCAGGCAGTGAGAACCTTTGCGGGTGAAGTCCCGCAGGCGGACGATATCACGATGTTGGGACTGCGGTATCATGGCATCGCCCCGTCTGACGTGGTCGATCGGGTCTTCCGTCAAACGATGCCCAATCAATTGATGGCCATTCCGGACCTCCAGATGGCCTTTGAACAGTATGTGGCACAATGGGAAGGAGCCAAGCCGCTTATTCCCACTCTCAATATGGCGTTAGACGACCTGCTTAACAATGTGGTGCAGTATGCCTTCCCCAACGCCCCGACGGAGCATCACATTGAGGTCGAAGGCGAAGTGCGTGATACCTGCGTCATCTTCACCATTACGGATGATGGCATTCCCTTCAACCCGCTAACAGTCGCGCCTCCTGATCTGTCGCTCCTGCTTCATGAGCGCGAGATCGGTGGTCTGGGAATTCACTTGGTGCGCTCCATGTTTGATGAGGTGTCGTACCATCGCACTGTGGGGCACAACGTCTTGACAGTGAAAAAACAGTTGGTAGCTAAAACGTCCACTACCATGAAGGCTCCTGACAAGACCGAGATCCGCTCGTTCGATGTCGAGCGGCTGCCGTTCCCCTCACACGACGCTCCAAGGAACATCGACAAGAGTGTCGAGTCACGCCGGAGTGGGGCCGTCATGATCGTCACGCCACAGACCCGCTTCGACACGAACAGCGCACCGGAGGTCGAGCAGATTTTGATGGACCACATCGGGCAGGGAGAACGGCAGATCGTGCTCGATCTCTCCCGCATTTCGTATATTTCCTCGATCGGGCTTCGGGTAATCCTAAAAGCCGCAATGGCGATGCCCCAAACCGACGGAAGAGTCGTGATCTGTGGGGGGAACGACCACGTCCGTACAGTCCTGCAATTAAGCGGGGCATTGATGATGAGTCTCTATGCCTCCACGCTGGAAGAGGCCTTATCAAAGGTCCAAGAGTTACGTTGACGAGCTGCCGGTCTGCTAAGATAGAATGACGATCTTCTCCTAATCCGGAAAGGGACATAACTATGGATCAAGGGACCAGACACACATTGACGGTGACCTCCCGCCAGAATGCCGGGATCACCTTCGTCACGATGCAGGGCAGCCTTTCCGCCACCACTGCGGAACAGGGAATCCAGGAAATGAAAAAGATTGTGGATGCAGGTGCGAAAAAGGTCATCCTCAATCTGGCTGATATCGACTATATCAGCAGCGGAGGGATCCGAGTCCTGATACTGGCCTGCAAGCAGCTCAACAATGTTCAAGGGCAGATGAAGATTGCTGCTGCAAAAGGGATGGTCAAAGAAGCTCTTCAGGCCAGCGGCTTTGACCTGCTGAACCGGGTGTATGGAGAGAGCATTCAATTGTGCAACACGGAAGAAGAGGCTGCCGCCGCCTTTACGGGCTAGCCATTTCGGTGTGCTCCATCATGCCCCATGCCCCGCGACGACCAAAACAAGACTGAATCTGCTCGAGCCGGGGCTCGACGACTCATCGAGCAGGCGCCGAAGGCGATAGCCGGGTTGGCTGCCCTGAGTGGGGTGGCGTATCTCTCGGGATCGTTTTATACGAAAGCCTATTTTTCAGAATTCGGAGCCTCGTGGATCTTAGAGGAAGTTCCGACGGCGACCTATTTCAGTCAAAGCTGGGTACCGCTGTTACTCCTGCTCTACCTCGGGTATCTGGCTACGACGAACCTCGTAGTGATCGCCGATCAGGACGATTTGACTGCGAACGCTCAGTTCAAGCGCTCCCTGGCCGTGGTTCAGTATGGGCCATGGTTCTTGTTCGCGCTCTTGGTGATGACCCTAGTCCTAAGCACATTAGGCTATGTCACATCGGCTATTGTTCTGTCCACGATCGGTGTTGTTGCAATTCTGCTCTTATTGAGCTCGGCACTCGAACTGCTCGTGGCGCGGTTCAAAACAATGGGCGGGCTCATTGATCTGTCGATGGCGTATATCGCATTCGCCATGATTATCGCGGGCCTATATGTGGTTCCTACGCAACTCGGACTAAACTGGGCACGGGTCGATAAACAAGCAACCTCCTCGCTGCTCACGCTGTATCTGCGCAGTGATGCCGAACAGGAGTATCGGCTGCTGTTCTCAGTTAGGGAGCGCCTGTACGTGTTTCCGGCCAGATTCGAGGGAACCTATCCGCCAGTCCAAACCACGGCCCTCGGCAACGTCAGCTTTGTGCCCCCTGAGCGATAAGAAGGATCAGGTTGTGCAATCGGACAGGGGGAGGCTACACTTCCGCTCCATGGCCAGGCTGCGTCATATGGCATGGCTGGTGTACCCAGCCCACCGAGTATGCGCGTTCTCCCTAGCGGTGGCCCTGACAGCATCGGGCTGTGTCTCGGTGGCCAAGGTAACGAACCTCTCGGAGGAATCCTGCCGCACGTCGTTTACTCACCAACTGTCGAGCATTCTCACTCAGGAGGGTGAAAAGCCTGAGATTGCGGATGCCCTTGCACACAAGACCGTCTCCACCCTCACAACCTACGATCTCGGATCACGCCCCTTCGCCATTGCCGCTCCATCTGGCACTGACTACCGGTTTTTTATCAACCACAAGGGAGCAGACTGTGTGCTGACCCTCTTTGGACGCCGGAAGGGTTTTATGTCCTACACTAACAACTTGACCTACATTGCCACCGAAATCCTCCCAGGCTGCACCTGCGCCGAATAGTCAACCCCGTCGTCTTGCCTGTTCCCTCCTCTCACGCCATGCAGGATTGTGGGGGAGGCATAACTTCTTGCCATTTATGAAGAAGTTTTCATCTTCTCCTAATGCTCTCTTCATCTTCTGGGATTATAACGTTATCTAAGGATGAGCCGAGGCTGTGGGCGCGCAAGGCGCTTACGTCGCGATGCTCAAGACGATGGTTCAGGCACATAGCACAAGGAGGACGCGCTATGAAGAATGTGACAAAAGGACTCACCCTCTCCACATCTGTTATCCCCGCACCAATGAGACGGAGACCCACACAGTTGTCACCAAAGCATCTTTTTGAATTGGTTACCCGGTTGTGCATCTTCAAGGCGGAGCGTTGGGGACGCCGGGCGCTCTTTTACGAGCAGCACCGCAACTATTTCCCTCGAATATCCGCCAGCCGATTCGTGAATCGATGCCGTGCATTGGAAGCGAGATACCGAGCCCTCGCACAAATGATGTTCCTGATCCCGACAGAGGATCGGTTAGTTCCTGTGCGTGCGTTGGCTCTACCGAAGCTATAAGACGGCAGGCTTCTCCCTGGATGGCTTTGCCGGACAAAAGATGTCTCATATCAGCTGGTGACCCTGTGTGGGCGGACAGGTACGGAACATCCTGTCCGCCCAGCTTGTGAGAGCTATCCCCCTCGGACAACATGATGCGAACCCGATGCACTGTGAGTCGATCCTGTTCCGAGGCTCGGCTTGAGCCTTGGGTGCTTCGCGACCTGCCTGGTGACGATTTTTAAAAACAGGCTGATCCTGGTCTTGCGCTATCGTCCCATTCCAACGTAACATCAGGCTTGCTGTGAGTCGTCGTTCCTTACTCTCCACGATTCCACGACCATCATCGGCAGAAAGGTAACGGTTTCCGTGACGAAACAGAGTCACCCTTCGGGGTCCACCAGCCCCACCGCAACAGGATTTTCACCAGGATTCGTTTCCTTGGGACTTGAAGCGCCACTTCTCACGACGTTGGAAACGTTGGGCTACGAAGAACCCACCCCCATCCAACGCGAAGCGATTCCGCCGCTCCTCGCAGGACGAGATTTGCTCGGACAGGCGGCGACCGGCACCGGCAAGACCGCAGCATTTGCGTTGCCATTGCTGCAGCGAATCGGTCATGAAGCCAAGGCTCGCCCATCAGCGCTTGTGCTCGTCCCGACCCGCGAGTTGGCGATTCAAGTCGGAGAAGCGATGCAACGGTACGGCAAGGAATTACGCATGACGGTGTTAGCGGTCTATGGTGGGCAAGCCATCGGCCCGCAGTTGTATGCGCTCAAGCGGGGAGTCGACGTGGTCGTCGCCACACCAGGCCGAGCCTTGGATCATATCCGCCGTGGCACGCTCAAGCTACAAGACGTGAAGATCGTCGTATTGGACGAGGCCGATGAAATGCTCGACATGGGGTTTGCGGATGACCTGGACGCGATCCTGACCGGAACGCCCAAGACCAAACAGACCGCCTTGTTCTCCGCGACGATGCCTCCACGGATTCGTTCGATCGCCCACCGGCATCTCCACAATCCCGTCGAGATTACGATTGCCAAAGAACCAGTCAAAGCCGGCACGGCCCCGCGCGTCCAGCAAGTGGCCTATATTGTCACGAGACCGCATCGAGGGGCGGCGCTTGCCCGTGTGATCGACGTGTCCGGTGCGAAGTCCGCACTGGTCTTCTGTCGAACCAGACTAGAAGTCGATGAAGTGACGGCGATGCTGACGGGTCGCGGCCATCGAGCCGAAGCGATTCATGGAGGTATGAACCAGGGGCAGCGTGACCGTGTGATGCAGGCATTCAAAGGCGGGCAAACTGAGTTGCTGGTGGCGACCGATGTGGCTGCGCGTGGCTTGGATATCCCCCAAGTATCACACGTGATCAACTATGATCTCCCGTCGTCAGCTGAAGTCTATGTGCATCGGATCGGTCGGACTGGCCGAGCTGGTCGGGAAGGCGTGGCTATCACGATCCTTGATCCTCGAGAACAGCGTCTACTGCGAACGATTGAGCAACACACGAAAGCTCAGGTCACCGTCTTGCCAGTGCCCAGCGTCGCCGATCTTCGCGCCAAACAGTTGGAGCGGATCCACGCGACTATGGCAGAGGTCTTGCGCGATGGGAAGCTGGATGGGTTCACACCCCTTGTTGATCGGCTGGCCGCCTCCCATTCAGCGACCGATGTGGCAGCAGCCGCGATCAAACTGCTGGTTCGGGCGCAGGGTGGGGAGCGTCCGGAACAGGAGATTCCCGGGGTGTCTGCCAGGCAGCCGGAATTCGGCAGGCCGGTCCGGCAGGCTGGTCGCTATGACGACCGATCCCGCAGCACATCCTCCCGACCTGAGCGTCGGCCGACTGGGCCGCCTCGTCAAGGTGGACAGCGGGAGACCGGCATGGCACGGGTGTACATCGGCGCTGGACACGAAGCCGGTATCAGGCCAGGCGACCTTGTGGGCGCAATCGCCAACGAGGTGAAGGTCAACTCCAACGTCATCGGCGCGATCGAAATCGAAGATCGGTTTTCCATCGTCGATGTCCCGGAATCCCTCGCCGCTCGTATTATCGACCAGCTCGGCCGCGCTCGGATCAAAGGCCGGAAAGTTCCTGTACGACTGTTTCGTTAATAGCCATAGTCGCTCCTAGCTACTATTCACATAAACCAGATGAAATGACTCAAACTCGAAGCAGATTCAGAATTTCCATCGAAACTTGAGATTGCGCATGAATAGGCACAACCTCTGACACCCATTCACTTCATTGCAAAGGAGATTCCCTATGCGGTTGTCATTTCTAACAGTGCTATCGTTGGGTGCGGTTCTGTTTCTTACCCCGTCGTTCACGCATGCAGGCGAGACCGCTGCCACCATGGAAGCGATGAAGGGGGAAGCAAAAGCCACCGTAGAGGAAGCAAAGGGGGAAGCCAAGGCCAAGATAGAAGAAGCCCAGGGCAATAAAATGAAAGCCATGGGTGAACGGGCCAAAGGCAATATCAAGGCCGCTGGTGAACGGGCCAAGGGGAAAGTGAAGGAACTAAAGGCCAAGACTGAATAATTTCCGGTCAAGTTCCTGCACCCCACTCAGTCGGCAGATAGCCCCTGTGGGGGTTGCCTGCCGAAGGCAATCTCCTTCCACCTTCGCTTCACCCCACGATTCTCGGCCACCTAGAGGATCTACAAGTCACTGCCGGAAGTCGCTATCACACCACTATCTGCTTTTGCGGCGACCTACTCAGCGGCGAGTGTAGTGATTTGCTCGTTAGCCGTTCAATGTTTTAATGGCGGCGTCGATGTGATCACAAACGACCAGAGCCTCGTCGTGGGTGCATAGTGGAGCTGGGTTGGGTCTTAAGTCGAGATGCCATCTTTGTCTTACTTCAAAACATTCTCTGTCTTTGGTATGCTTTACGACAAGGTGCACAACGCGTTCTCCCACGAAGAACAAGGAAACCGGTCGTTCTGGAGGTGAAGATGAAAATGTCCACGAGGTTCTTTGAGATGCTCCGCATGATCGGGCGTCTCCGGTCTGACCTTCCCCTGTTGGGTCGTCTTCTCAAGGCTTGGAAGGATGGTAGCTACCGGGGGCTCTCCGTGCGCACACTTGCCTCGCTTGCAGGAGCCCTGCTCTACGTTGTGAGCCCGGTAGACTTGATACCAGACTTTATCCCTGGTGTTGGATTCATCGATGATGCGGCGGTGTTGGCGCTGCTGCTCCATAGCCTCGCACAGGACCTTGTGGCATTTCGAATCTGGGAGGAGCGACGCGGGAATGGGTGAGCACACTGACAGAACTGTGAGTCGATGGAATGCTTTGTTTATTAAATCTCTTGCAGTAAGATCTCAAGTGATTATTGAATGATGCCGCGCTTAAATTAACTGCGCCGCTTTGCCTTTGCCGTCGGCACGGCATTCAGCGGATCTTCAGGCCAGTGGTGTTTTGGATACCGACCACGTAGTTCCTTCCGGACATCTTGATACGCTCGCTTCCAGAATCCGCCGAGATCTTGAGTGACCTGCACCGGGCGCTTGGCGGGTGAGAGAAGGTGCAACATCACGGGAATCTTTCCGTCCGCCACCCGTGGCGTCTCCTGACAACCGAACATCTCTTGTAGTCGTACGGCAAGAACCGGGAGATCTGGCTGATCGTAGTCGACGCGGAGATGAGAGCCGCTCGGTACCGTAATATGAGTTGGGGCCATCCTGTCGAGACGCCGTTGCTGTTCGCGCGTAAGCAAGGCATGCAATGGCACGGTCAAATCCAACCGCTTCACACGATCAAGTGTTGTGATTCCGGCGAGGTAAGGCCCTAGCCACTGATCCAACGTCGTCAGTAACGCCCTCTCGGAAAGATCTGGCCAGTCTGAGTGAGAAGCTTCGATGCGATGAACCCACATGACTCGAGATCGCCACTGTTGAAGCTCAGGCGGAATATTTAATATATGAATCCCTACTTTGCCTATTCCCTGTAAAAGCGCATGAACTAAGGACTGATCATCTGGCTTTGAGAGGGCGTCCTCTGAAAGAATGACGGATCCGAGGCTGCGACGGCATGAGGCTCGAACAGCACCAATACGCTCATCCCAGACAACCAATTCTTCTTCGATTACCTGCTCCTGGTACAACGATTCAATGGCTTCGCACGTGATCGGAGCTGCGAGGTTAATATTGGCCCACTGGCCTCCTCCATCCAAGTCCGCGATGACAAGGAAGGGTTCCGTCGCGATGGGATCAGGTCTTCTGAACCGTGCACCTCGCCCATTCACAAGTCGGTAACTGGCAGTCTCACCAGGTTGCCGCTGCGCGATCCGATCAGGGTAGGCCAGCGCGAGCAAAAGACCAGCCACATGCGGGTGGTCATGTCCGTCGCCGTTGGGCTTCCTCGGCAGCCTCTTGAGCTGTCGTTGCCAGAGTTGAGCCGTTCGCCTCACGCGTTCGAGGGCGGTTCGATTGACTGTCTGGCTGCTGAAATCACCTTCACCCTGAAGCACATCCAGCCTGACACGCACATCTACATTCTGGTCTGCCGACGGTCCGTGCAGGACGTCACGTTCACTCAACAGCGCCGCCACTTCGCATGCTTGATCGGCAAGCCCCAGTGAAATGGCGCTAATCAGCATATGCGCCAAGCGGGGATGCAGCGGAAGCTCGGCCATTTGCCGTCCATGGTCTGTCAGGCACTCGTCCGTTGAGAAGGCGCCGAGCTGGATGAGCAAGTCTTTGGCTTGGGCGACCGCACCAGGCGGCGGCGGGGTGAGCCAGGAGAATTCATCCGGACTCTGCGCGCCCCACTGGGCGAGATCCAACATCAGTGGGGCTAGATCTGCCTCGAGAATTTCCGGTGGACGATGAACTGCGAGTGAGGCCTGCTCCTTTTCGGTCCACAGTCGGTAACAGATGCCTGGTTCAAGACGCCCCGCTCTGCCACGGCGTTGCTCAGCAGAATCTCGTGTGACGCGAATGGTCTCCAACCGAGTCAGACCGGAGCGAGGATCGAACCGAGGAATGCGGAGCCAGCCTCCGTCGATGACCACGCGCACCCCCTCGATGGTCAAGCTGGTTTCGGCAATCGACGTGGCAAGCACGATTTTTCGTGAGCCAGGAGCGGCTGGTCGAATCGCCGCGTCTTGCATGTCTTGCGGAAGCTCACCGTGCAGTGGTGCGATCTGTATCGATGGTCCCAGTTTCGACTCCAACAGCGTCCGCTCGACTCGGCGGATATCAGCCATTCCCGGAAGAAAGACCAGCAAGCTACCGTCATCGTTCGCCAGTGATCGTCGAATGTGCTGCACCACGGCATGATCAAGTCGTCCGGAAACAGCGCGATCGAGGTATCGGGTTTCGACGGGAAACAGCCGACCTTCGCAGGTAATGAGCGGCGCATGACCCATCAGCTCACTGACAGGACCGCAGTTGAGGGTCGCCGACATCACCAAGAGGCGAAGGTCTGGGCGAAAGAGACGTTGAGCTTCAAGACAGAGGGCAAGTCCCAGGTCGGCTTGCAGACTTCGTTCATGAAATTCGTCGAACAACACCATGCCGTAGGCAGCCAACGACGGATCCTCTTGGAGTAGCCGGGTCAGCACTCCCTCAGTGACGACCTCGATTTTAGTCCTCGGCCCGATCTTCGTGTCGAATCGCATCCGATAGCCGATGGTTTCCCCAATGGGCTCGTGCAGCTGGTCGGCCATCCGGTGAGCGGCAGCTCGCGCAGCGAGCCGCCGGGGTTCAAGCAGCAAGATTTTTTTACCCGACAACCAGGGGGCGTTCAGGAACGCTACTGGGACACGAGTGGTTTTCCCAGCTCCCGGAGGGGCGGTGAGCAACGCATTCGGACCGGCTTCCAATGCCCGGCAGACTGACGGCAGCACGTCTTCTATTGGAAGTGTGGACATGACGTGATAGGGTCACGAATAGAGATTCCGTACTGTACCAGAACATGAAGACGTGGAGGAATGACGAACCGTTCAGGACATAAGGAAGAATCGATGTCGCCCTATCGTTGGAGCAACGACAAACCGACAAGACCTGGCTGGTACTGGTTCCGGGGACAAGCGCATGAGGCCGATCCCTTTATCGTGCTTGTCGATGAGGCAGGACAGTTCCAATGGCCGGACGGGGGGTTTCAGGAAGTCCCGCTGGCCAAAGGTGAATGGGCTGGCCCGATCGAGGAGCCGGACGAGTAACGCAACCAGGTCACACCAGGAGAACATGAACGAACGAGCCGTCGAGCCGCATCTCTTTATTATTCTAGGAGCGACCGGTGATCTGACCCGGCGAAAACTCCTGCCCGCACTCTTTCACTTGCGCACCTACGGCGAACTGGAAAAACAGAACACCCTCATTGTCGGCGCTGCGTTGCCGGAGCTCAGTCAAGACGCCTTCCGGTTATGGGCGTATGAGGGCCTGAGCAGTTCCGGGTCGCGTCATACGACCGACCTGCGCCAATGGTGTGACGATCATGTGTATTATCACACCTTGCGCGAAGGCGAATTGGCGGACTACGAAGCTCTTGCCAAGTATATCGCTCAGTTTGAAGTGGCGAGGAATCTGCCTCAAAACCGAATCTTTTACCTGGCGCTTCCGCCGACGATTGTGCCTGCAACCCTCGAACTCCTCGATCAAACCGGATTGCTCAAGAGCCATGGGTGGGTGCGAGTGGTCTTTGAAAAGCCGTTCGGTCATGATTTCCACTCGGCACGCTCGCTCAATACCCTCTTGCATCGTTATCTCGAAGAGTCCCAGATCTATCGTATCGATCATTATCTCGGCAAAGAGACCGTACAAAATCTATTGGCCTTTCGCTTTGCGAACCCCATTTTTGAATCACTCTGGAATCGCGATTCAGTCGAGAGCGTGGAAATCACGGTTGCGGAAGACCTCGGTGTCGAACACCGTGGAGCCTACTATCAGGGGGCCGGCGCGTTGCGCGATATGGTCCAGAACCATTTGACGCAACTCCTGACCGTCGTCGGCATGGAAGTGCCGACTTCCTTCGAAGCATCCGAGATTCAAGCGGAAAAGCTAAAAGTATTGCGTTCGATTTCCCCCATTCGCTCTCAGGACGTGATCTTCGGCCAATATGCGGCATGGGATGTCGCCGGCCAGCGGATCCCCGGCTATCTGGAAGAACGAGGTGTGCCGCCAGACTCCAAGACTGAAACCTACGTGGCGTTGAAGTTGGAGATTCACAACTGGCGTTGGAGGGGAGTGCCGTTTTATTTAAGAACCGGCAAACGGCTTCCGCGCAAGATTACCCAGGTGGCCGTCACCTTCCGCTCGGCACCCATTCAAGTCTTTCGATCATTGGAACCAGGCAGTCTCAATCCCAACAAGTTACTGATCATGCTGCAACCGAGTGAAGGATTTTCTCTCTGCTTCTCCGTGAAAACACCTGGGCGGCCCTTCAAGTTTGCCGATCGTGCATTGAGATTCGACTACGGCAAAGCCTTCGGCGGGGAACTGCCGGAAGCCTACGAAACACTGTTGCGCGACGTCATGATCGGCGACCAAACATTGTTCGTGACCTCGGACTTTACAGAAACGGCCTGGCGACTGTACGACCCGCTCTTGCTCAGCCCCCGACCGGTGCATGTCTATACGGCTGGATCGTGGGGGCCACAGGAAGCCGACGCGCTTGTGGAGCAAAACGGTCTGAACTGGCAATTGGGCTGGTAGGAATTCCCGCACGAATCCTCTGCCGCGTCGTTATGCTACGAGGGTAAATGCCTGCCGAGTCTGGCATCTCGATCACTACCAATATTCCACAACGCATGGATCGGTTGCCCTGGGCCCGCTGGCACTGGCGGGTCGTCGGGGCACTGGGGATCACGTGGCTGCTCGATGGGCTTGAAGTATCCATCGTAGCCGCGCTCGGTCCGATGCTGACCCACCCAGACGCATTACACCTCACGCAATCAGAAGTAGGGCTCACAGCCTCTGCATATTTAGCCGGGTCGGTTGTTGGCGCGCTGGTCTTTTCCTACCTCACCGACCGACAGGGACGAAAGAAATGGTTCATGATCACGTTGGCCCTGTATCTTGTGGCGACGGTGCTGACAGCTTTCTCATGGGACCTCATGAGTTTCATGTTGTTTCGATTTCTGACCGGCGCCGGGATAGGTGGCGAGTATGCCGCGATCAATTCGGCCATCGACGAATTAATTCCCGCTCGAAGCCGTGGGCATACCGATCTAGCAATCAACGGAACCTGGTGGCTCGGCTCGGCGGTCGGCGCACTGCTGACGCTGCTGTTACTAAATCCGGCTATCTTTCCTGAATCGATCGGCTGGCGACTGTGCTTTGTGTTCGGTGCAGTGCTGGGAGTGGCGATCATCATCGTTCGGCGTGTGATTCCCGAAAGCCCACGTTGGCTGATGACCCATGGTCGGGTTCCTGATGCGGAAGCCATTGTGTCGCAGATTGAACGAGAGGTGGAGCAGGATCAAGGAACGTTGCTGACGGAGCCCCATGGGACGATCACGGTCCATGCTCGCCCCCACGCGACAATCGTGACTGTTGCTCGGGAACTCTTCCAGTCGTATCCACGAAGGACGGTCCTCGGCATCGGACTGATGGTCACACAATCGTTCATGTATAATGCGGTGTCGTTCACCTATCCGTTATTGCTGACGAAATATTACGGCGTGCTCAGCAGCACCATCGGACTCTACCTCTTGCCTTTCGCACTCGGCAATTTCTTGGGTCCGCTGCTATTAGGTCGACTATTCGATACGGTCGGCCGCAAACTCATGATCAGCTTGACCTACGGCCTAGCTGGTCTGCTTTTGGGGTTTGCGGGATATCTGTTTTGGATAGGTTCCTTGACGCTCACTCAGCATATGATGTTCTGGTCGCTGATCTTCTTTTTTGCATCGGCCGGGGCCAGTGCCGCTTATTTGACGGTGAGCGAAATATTTCCGATGGAGATCCGAGCCATGGCCATTGCCTTTTTCTTTATCGTGGCACAAGGGGCCGGTGTGGCGGCGCCGTGGCTCTACGGGAGGCTCATCGAAACATCGATGACGAGCGTTTTCTATGGATATCTGCTGGGCGGAGGCATGATGCTGCTCGGCGCGGCGATTGAACTGTGGTTGGGAATCAATGCGGAAGGGCAGTCGCTCGAACAATTGGCAACACCTCTATCATCACGACCTTCTCCCAGACACCCAGCCCAGCCTGCCTAACCAGCTGTTTGCGCCATCTCCAAGGAGCAAGATGATCGGCTTGAATGGCTGCCGTGAGGTCGATGTCAATGGTCTTGGGCTGGACCTTCTGTCTCGCCGCTCGCGTAACGGTTGTGCAGTTTACGGGGTGGGGCGGTGCGTGCGCGGATCCGCAGGTTGATCATCTCCACGGCAACTGAGAAAGCCATCGCAAAGTAGATATATCCCTTCGGTACATGAACATCAAATCCCTCAACCATCAGAGTCACTCCGACAAGGATCAGGAAGGATAGCGCAAGAATCTTGATCGTTGGGTGGGCATCGACAAAATCGCCGATCGAACGGGCGGCGAACAACATGACGAGCACGGCTACGATTATCGCCGTCGCCATGACGGAGACGTCATCAACGAGACCAACGGCCGTGATGACAGAATCTAACGAGAAGACGAGATCTAGCACAGTGATCTGCAACAACATCATCCCAAAACTGGCCGGAACCGATATAGCTGCTTGGTCATCCGCACCCTCTAAACTTTCATGAATTTCGTGGGTGGCTTTGGCGAGGAGAAACAGTCCACCGATGATGAGAATCAGATCTCGCCCTGAGATCGCTTGACTCAGCACCGTAAATAGGGGAGCCGTCAGCTCCATCACAAGCGAAATCGAGAATAACAATCCCAGTCGTGCGATCATCGCCAGGCCTAGCCCAAGACGGCGTGCTAGGTTTCGCTGCTGCTGAGGTAGCCGGCTCACGAGGACGGAGATAAAGATGATATTGTCGATCCCGAGCACGATTTCCAGGGCCGTCAATGTGCCCAGCGCGATCCACATCTCTGATTGAGTCAGCCAATCGAACATGCGAATGTCCACCTCTCTAGCACCCAGCCAGACCCCGGATCGAATGCAGCATCCCCACGCTCGCTCCCGTCGATGGCACAAGCCTTACAGCTGTCCGTCAGCCTATCGCGTACAAGCGTCTGTTCGACTCATCATCACTGACTAATCGCTCCTAAATCAACAGCCCGATACTCCATGAAGGGCACAGAACCCGCTGTACCACGATCGCAGACCTCGGAATTTTGGACAGTATGATCAGTGGGAGCCTAGCTGCACCCACTCCACTGAGAGATGGCATACGAGAGGAGCAAGGCGATGACGAGAACGATGCGCAATCACAGAGCCACATTGTTCCGCTGGTCAATGCTGCCAATCTCGTTCAGCTCAGTGTGCCAAGGCGTGATTGGAGGATACTGATGGTTGCGATGGCGGCTGTTTCTGCTCGCAGGATGTGCTCACCAAGGGTAATGGGCTGGATTCCTGCCTGCTCGGCAATCTGCGCTTCCTCTTGGCTCCAGCCACCCTCCGGTCCGATCAAGATCAGTATGGAGCCGGTCGCATCTTGCGGTAGATTGACCGTTTGCAAACTCTTCCCGTCCCGCCGCTCAACAAGCATGAGTGTGAGCATGCCGGTCGCCACGCTGGTCAGAAGGACTGAGAGAGATTGTGGCTTCGCGACGGTGGGGATACGCCACTGTTCGGATTGCTGGGCGGCTTCTAAGGCGATTCGTTGCCAACGGGCGAGCTGGTGATCCACGCGATCGGCTTTCAGTTGTACCACACTGTGCTGACTTTCAATCGGCACGATCTCGCTCACGCCGAGTTCAGTCGCCTTCTGAATCACCCAGTCCATCTTCTCCCCCTTAAGCAGCGATTGGCCGAGGATTAGGCGAGGTGTCTGGCGAGGTGGTTCCTGGATCGTTTCGAGAATATGTGCAGTGACCGCTCGTTTGGACACATCCGTGATTTCAACGCGTAACTTGGCGCCCTGTCCGCTGTTGAGCCATAGAGTCTCGCCGACTGTGATGCGCAAACTGTCTCGGAGATGCACGAGCACATCGCCGGTGACCACGATGGTCTGCTGATCGATGCACTCAGGGGAAACAAACAACACAGGCATGAGGGACTCAAGGGGATTAACCCGGATGGGTAGGGGAGACTACTCGAAGAAGGTTTTCATCTTATCGAAGAAGCCGTCGCCGTTGGCTTCCATAGTCATGCCACTTTCTTTCGCGTACTCCATCAGGAGTTCTTTCTGTCGGGCCGTTAATTTGGTGGGGATTTGAACTTTGATCGTATAGACCTGATCGCCTGTCGATCCACCCTTCAGGCTTGGAACCCCTATCCCTTTAATCCGAAGCACCTTGTCATGTTGTGTGCCAGGCGGCACCTTGATGACGGTTGCCCCCGTAAGAGTCGGGACTTCCACTTTTCCGCCGAGTGCGGCCGTAACGAGATTGACCGGCACATCACAAGCGATATCGAGTCCCTTACGATGAAAAATTTTATGGGGTCTGACAGTAACTGCCACGTAGAGGTCGCCGGGATGGCCACCATTGGGGCCATGCTCTCCTTCATTGGAAAGACGAAGTCGCATGCCGGTCTCAATACCGGCTGGAATATGGACGGCGATAGTGCGTTCTTTGTAAACCCGTTGACGTCCCTGGCAGGTCGAACAGGGTTCCGTGACAAAGTGACCGGCGCCTTCACATTGACCGCATGGACGGCTGACGCTGAAGAACCCTTGCTGAAATCGAATTTGACCAGCACCTTTGCAGCTGGCGCATGTCTTGATGGACGCCGCTGACTTGGCACCCGTTCCTTTGCAGTCGATGCAGATTTCCCAACGTGGGATTTTGAGCTTGGCCTCTTTTCCATACACAGCCTCTTCGAACTCAACCTCGAGGTTGTATTGGAGATCGTTGCCACGTTCGGCGCGAGGTGCCCCGCCTCCTCGGGCTTGGCCAAAAAAATCCTCGAAGATATCGTTGAACACCTCTCCGAATCCGCCACGGTTGAAATCAAACCCATCAAAACCAGGCCCACCCTGTTGTGCCCCGGCATGGCCGAACATGTCGTAGCGTTTCCGCTTTTCTTGATCGCTCAGCGTTTCGTAGGCTTCGTTGATTTCTTTGAATTTTTCTTCGGCTGTTTTTTTCTGTTGATCGCCGGTATGGAGATCTGGATGGTGCTGGCGCGCGAGCTTTCGATAGGCTTTTTTGAGATCGTCGTCGGATACGCTTCTATCGACGCCGAGAGTTTCGTAGTAATCGCGTTTTGACACGGCTGCCATTGCGAATTGAAATATGAAATAGCTGAGCTCCCGACGGTGTCGGGAGCTCGGGTTGTCTGAGGCGGTATTCTAGGCTATTTCTTGTCTTTGTCTACTTCTTCAAATTCTGCGTCCACGACTTTCTCGTCGGTCTTGGTCTCACCGGTGCTGCCTGAGGACGAAGCGTCTGGTTGGGGGCCAGGAGATGCGGCGGCTTTCTTGTACATCTCTTCGGCTAACTTGTGCGAGGCCGTCATGAGTGATTGTGTCGCCGATTCAATAGCCTCGGCATCGGTGCCTTCGAGTGCCTTTTTGACGGCTGCGACGGCATCCTGGATTTTCGTTTTTTCCTCGTCGGAGACTTTGTCACCGTATTCCGTGATATTTTTTTCGGTTTGATAGACGAGATTATCCGCCTGGTTCTTGGCTTCCGCCAGCTTGCGGCGTTTCTTATCGTCTTCCGTATGCGACTGCGCATCCCGAACAAACTTCTCAACTTCATCCTTACTCAGACCGCTGGACGCCGTGATCTTGATGGATTGCTCTTTCTGTGTGGCCAAATCCTTTGCCGACACGTGCACGATGCCGTTGGCATCGATATCGAACGTCACTTCAATCTGCGGCATGCCGCGTGGCGCTGGAGGAATACCGACCAAGTCGAACTGCCCAAGCAGTTTGTTGTCATTGGCCATGTCCCGTTCACCTTGAAACACGCGGATAGTGACGGCTGTTTGACTATCAGCCGCCGTCGAGAACACTTGGCTTTTTTTGGTTGGAACAGTCGTGTTGCGCTCAATGAGCTTGGTGAATACGCCACCCAGCGTCTCAATGCCCAGCGATAATGGAGTGACATCGAGCAGCAGCACGTCTTTGACTTCGCCCTTGAGAACTCCGCCTTGAACGCCGGCTCCGATGGCAACGACTTCGTCTGGATTCACCCCACGGTGCGGTTCTTTTCCAAAGAAGTCCTTCACGACCTGAATCACTTTGGGCATGCGGGTCATACCGCCGACCAAGACGATTTCTTGAATATCCTTGGCCGTGACGCTCGCATCGGACAAGGCCTTACGGCAGGGTTCAATCGTGCGTTGAATGAGATCATCGACCAACTGTTCCAGCTTGGCCCGTGTGAGCTTGGTGACCATATGCTTAGGGCCGCTGGCATCGGCGGTGATGAACGGCAGATTGATCTCCGTTTCTTGAGACGACGAGAGTTCGATCTTGGCCCGTTCCGCCGATTCCTTCAGGCGTTGGAGCGCCATCCGGTCTTTCCGCAAATCGATGCCCTGGTCTTTCTTGAACTCGTCAACCAGCCAATCCATCACGCGGAGATCAAAGTCATCACCGCCGAGGTACGTGTCGCCATTGGTGGATTTCACCTCGAAGACGCCTTCACCGATTTCAAGAACGGAAACGTCAAAGGTGCCGCCGCCCAAGTCGTACACGGCGATTCGCTCGTCTTTCTTCTTGTCCAGACCGTAGGCAAGGGAGGCGGCTGTCGGCTCATTGATGATACGCAGGACGTTCAGCCCGGCAATCTGGCCGGCATCTTTGGTCGCCTGGCGCTGGCTGTCGTCAAAATATGCGGGGACGGTCACCACGGCCTCAGTGACCTTTTCACCAAGATAGTCTTCAGCAGTCTGCCGCATTTTCTGCAGAATCATGGCGGAGACTTCCGGTGGGCTATAGCGTTTACCGCGCAACTCTACATGGGCATCACCGTTATCGGCCTCAACCACCTTGTACGGAAGCCGCTTCATGGCTTCTTGAACTTCGCGACTCTTGAACTTGCGCCCCATCAGGCGTTTCACGGAGTAAATGGTGTTCTCGGGGTTGGTGATCGCTTGCCGTTTCGCAATTTGCCCCACTAACCGTTCGGTTTTATCGGTGATGGCGACGACGGAAGGAGTGGTCCGGCTCCCTTCGGCATTGGCGATCACGACGGGGTCTCCGCCGCTCATAATCGCCACACAAGAGTTGGTGGTCCCGAGATCGATACCGATGACTTTACCCATTGCTGAACTCCTTCCTTCTCGACCACGACGACTGAATCAGGTCAATGCGTCGTTGAGTCATGTTCGCTTGGATTGGCTGGACCTGACGACACACTGACCATGGCCGCCCGTAGAATTCTATCGTGCAATCGATACCCTTTTTGAAATTCGTCCAATACACTGTTGGCCGGCACGTCGTTCGATGGCCCGTACGAAACGGCCTGATGAGCGCTTGGGTCGAACTCCTGGCCTGCTGTTTCAATCGCTTGCACACCGAACTTAGTCAGGGTCCCGGAGAGTTGCTTGAGCGTCAGTTCCACACCCTGCACGAGCGATGAATCGCCACCGCTTGTTCGAGCTGCTTTGATCGCCCGCTCCATGTTATCGACAACCGGCAGCAGCTCTTTGAGAATCTGTTCATTCCCGAATCGAATCTGCTCACGCTGGTCGCGCTGTATCAAGCGTTTGTAGTTTTCAAATTCCGCAGCCAGCCGGAGGTACTTGTCATTGAGCGCTGTACACTCTTCAGTCTTACTGGCCAGTTCATCCTGAACTGAGGAGCCTGTTGCGTCCATAACCGGAGAAGCTTCCTCTAAGTTCTCGATTGTATTGGCGTTTGGTTTTTTCTGTTCTTGATCGTGACTCATCCTGATACCTCTACAAGCGTGGAGATATCCATAGGAGGAGAGAAGTCAACGGGTAAGGGGAAAATAAAATGACGTGGGCACGAAGAAGACTAGACCCACTGCGTCAGACTCGCACCGCGGGCACGGCGATAGAGGAGTTCCAGCCCATGAAGGGTCAAAAACGGTTCCAGATGTTGAATCGATCGCGCCTCCGGCGCGATCACTGAGGCCAATCCACCTGTGGCAATCACATATGACGTGCGCCCCATTTCCCTTTCCATCCGCTGAACAAGCGTGTCCACGAGACCGGCATAGCCGAAGATGAGCCCCGACTGAATACTGCTGGCGGTATCGGTTCCAATGACGGTCTTAGGCCGGGCGAGCTCAACTTTGCTCAACTTCGCCGCTCTGGTAAACAGCGCCTCCGCGGAAATGGTCAGACCCGGTGCGATCACCCCTCCGAGATACTCTCCATCTCGGTTGACGGCACAAAACGTCGTCGCGGTGCCGAAATCGACGATGATGAGATCACGGTGAAACTTCTCATAGGCCGCCGCCGCATTCACAATACGGTCGCTTCCGATCTCTTTCGGATTCGAGTATTTCAGCATGAGACCCGTATCCATGTCGTGAGAAACGGTGATCGGGGTAGAGCCAAAGGACGTTTCAACCATCGACTCAAACGTCTCCGTGAGGGCGGGAACGACACTGGAGATGATCGCGCCGGTGATGTGCGCTGGGAGGCGCCCGTCTCGGGCCATGAGGCTGAGGCACAGGACGCCATATTCATCGGCTGTGGTCTTGGGATCGGTCGCCAACCGCCAATGGGTCAGCAGAGTCGATCCGTCGAAGATCCCTGCGACCACGTTGGTGTTCCCGATGTCGACCGCTAAGAGCATCGCATTCATTCTACCCGGCCTACTGCATTTTCGCTACTCTCTCAGATGGATGACATCGGCTGCACGGACATCGACAAGCGGCATCGGTTGTGAACGAGGGTGCGGCGGCACAGTTCTCACTTGTAGCGCGCCGTCGGCAGAAAGCGCCTCTGCGATGCCGACGATCGGATGATCATTCGTGAACAGGACACGAACGTGGCGCCCCAACGTGGCACAGCGAGCCGTATAGGCCTGTCTCAGGCGGACAGATCCAGAAGATCGAAGCTCGCCAAGACACTGTTCAAGCTCCAGGAGCAGTTGCGCAATGAGCCGATTGCGGTCGATCGGTTGTCGCGAGGCTTCCACTAATGAGGCCGCAATTGGCTGCAATTCTTCGGGAAAAGATAGCGGGGGGACATTCACATTCAGCCCGATTCCGATCACCACGACCGGATCATTGATAGTGGCAACGCTGCTCTCGCAGAGAATCCCGCCGACTTTGCGTTCATGGAGAAGCAGGTCGTTCGGCCACTTCAGCGAAAGGGACACAGCCGCCGTCTGTTGAATCGCCTCGGTGGCGGCAAGTGCGCTAACAAGCGGCACCCAGGATAACCATTGTGAAAGCGATAGGTTGTCACCCATCCCACGTACAATGATGGAGCAATAGATGTTCAACCCCGGCGGAGAAAACCAGGCGCGCCCATGTCGACCGTAGCCGCTTGACTGGCTTTCAGCAATCACGACGGTGCCGTGCGGTGCACCCGCTCGCGCCAGAACAGCCGCCTCCATGTTGGTCGAGGGGAGATCGTGGTGCAGATACAAGATCTGCCCAAGTGACTCGGTCGCCAGGGTGCTGCGAATACGATCGAGGCTGAGTGGGGCGGAGGACGACATCAACTACGAACGCCGATGTCGTGAAGGCTGATTCAGCGTCATGACAAGGCTGACTGTTGCTGCCGGGGCAGAATGAGTGAGCGCTCCGATGGAGATGCGATCGGCGCCGGCTGCAGCCATGGCTCGGACGCTCTTCAGGGTGATGCCGCCCGACACTTCCACCAGGGCCTGCTTCTTGATCAATGCTACGGCACGTCGGACCAGGTCCGGAGCCATGTTATCCAGCAGAATAATATCAGGCTTTCCTGCGAGCGCTTGCCGGACCTCAGAGAGGGATTCTACCTCGACAATAATCGGGAGCGCGCCCGAGCGACGGGCATGTGCCAATCGACAGGCCCGTTCAACCGGTCGTCGAGTGCGTTGAAGAAGGGCCAGATGGTTGTCTTTGATCAGAATCCCGTCACTCAGTGAGTGTCGGTGGTTGATCCCTCCGCCAAGCGATACGGCCCACTTCTGAAGCGCACGCCAGCCGGGAAGCGTTTTTCTGGTATCCAGAATACTCGCGGGGTAGCCGCGCACAGCGTGGCAGAACCGTTGCGTCAGGGTGGCAATCCCGGACAGATGTTGAAGAAAGTTCAAGGCAACCCGCTCGGCCTGCAGGATGGACCGCCCATCACCCTCGATCTGAAGAAGCGACTCTCCATTCTTAGCTCGGTCGCCATCTCGTTTGGAAACCGACAACCGCAGGGAAGGATCGACCATGAGAAAGGTTTGAACCGCTGCGGCCATGCCTGCCACAACCAACAGCTGTTGCGCAATGATCTCGGCACGAGCCGGCACCGGAGATGGAAAGATCGATGCGGTCGTGGCATCTCCCTGAGCCAGATCTTCTTCGAGCCCTTGACGCACGGCGCGGCGGATCTCTGCAGCGGGGAGGGTGGCCATATCTCAGGATCCCAGCATCGTGCGGAGCTGCTGTTCGCTGTTGTCCAGCAAGGCACGGTCGCGGGACAGGGTCCGCACCCGCTCCTGGTGCTCGGCAATCACGTCCGGTGGAGCTTTCGACACAAACTCGGCGTTCTTCAGCTTCCCATCGACCCGTTGCAATTCCTTGTCGGTCTCCGTGATTTGCTTTGCCAGACGCTCAATCGCTTTCTTCAGGTCGACGTCATCGGCGACAGCGATACCCACAGAAAGACCTTCCGTGACCAGCCGCAACAATCTCGCCGCCGGCCAATCTTGCGGCGGGCTCACATCGGCAGTGCCGCGACTGAGGTGGGCCAGGTGTCGTTGTAACTGATGGAGCTGGCTCTGTCTGTCCAGGTCGTCGTGCCCGACATGAAACGGAATCTGCTGCCCCGGCGAGTAATTCAACAGGACTCGGCTGGTTCGGACAAGTCCCACCGTCTGTTCCAATAATGCGAACAGTTGTTCCGCATCAGGCGCGGCCCATGCCTGGTCCGAGTCCGGATAGTTCTGCACAACGATGCTGTCTCCCTGATGGGGAATGGTCTGCCAAATTTCTTCTGTGATAAACGGCATGAAGGGATGCAGCAGCCGCATGGTCGTTTCCAGTGTCTCCACAAGCGTGTGCCTTGTGCTGGCTCCATCCGGGTGTTCTGGCGTTTGCAGGACCGGTTTAATCAACTCCAGATACCAGTCGCAGTACTCATGCCAGATGAACTGATAGAGGGCTGTCGCTGCACGATCGAAGCGGTAGGACTCCAACTCCGCTGTGACGATGTAGATCGTGTGGGCGAGACGGCTCAGGATCCACCGGTCAGGCAACGTCCGTTGTGCCGGCGGAAGAGTGGTGCGTGGTCCATCGAGATACATCAACCCGAATCGTGCGGCATTCCAAATCTTATTGGCGAAATTGCGGTAGCCTTCGATCCGTTCTTCTGCCAGCTTGATATCGCGTCCCGGCGAGGCCATCGAGGCCAGGGTGAACCGAAGGGCGTCGGTGCCGAATTGATTCATGACGTGCAGCGGGTCGATCACGTTGCCCTTGGATTTGCTCATCTTCTGGCCTTCTGCGTCACGGACCAAGGCATGGATATAGACGTCTTTGAAGGGCACCTCTCCCATGAACTTGAGCCCCATCATGATCATGCGGGCCACCCAGAAGAACAGAATGTCGAGGCCGGTGACCAATGTGGCGGTCGGGTAATAGGTCTTGAGTTCAGGCGTCTGATCCGGCCACCCTAGTGTTGTGAACGGCCAGAGGGCGGAGGAAAACCAGGTGTCGAGCACGTCAGGATCGCGGAGCAATTGCTGGCCATGACAGGTCGGACATCCAGAGGGAGTCAATCTGGAGATAATCGGTACGGCGCCTTGTAGGATTGTGATCCGACCGTCTGTAGTGACGATCTGACGACTGTTGCATGCCAGACAGTACCATGCAGGGATTTGATGCCCCCACCAAATTTGCCGTGAGATGCACCAATCCTTGATGTCCCGCATCCAGCCGAGATAATTGTTCACCCAGCCTTCAGGGATAATCCGGATCCGTCCCTCTTCAACTGCCTTCATAGCGGGATCGGCAAGAGGCTGAATCTTGACGAACCACTGGGGAGACAGATACGGCTCGACAACCGTCTTGCAGCGATAGCATTTCCCGACGGCCATCTTGTGGTCTTCGGTTTTCTCCAGGATCCCTTGCTCGCGAAGCAGCGTGTCGACCTTGGGACGGGCTTTGGAGACGGGAAGACCACGGAGCATCTCAACGACCGATGATTCGACTCCTGCCTGTTGCATCCCATCAGCATCAAGCAATGCGGCATGATCAAGCACGGCAAGACGAGAGAGTCCATGCCGCTCTCCCGCTTCGTAGTCGTTGAAATCGTGCGCCGGCGTGATCTTGACAGCACCGGTTCCGAATTCCAGATCGACCAGGATCCGGTCTCCTACGATCGGAATCTCACGCGTCGTCAGCGGCAGACGGACATTTTTGCCGATCAGATGGCGATAGCGAGGATCATCCGGATGCACGGCAACGGCCGTGTCGCCCAGCATCGTTTCAGGTCGCGTCGTGGCCACGATCAAACCGGTGTTCGGATCGTCCGCCAACGGATAGCGGAGGTGATAGAGTTTACCTTTCACCTCCTCATGTTCCACTTCGATGTCAGAGAGGGCCGTCAGACAGCGTGGGCACCAATTGATGAGCCGCTCGCCACGGTAGATCAACCCATCTTCATGCAGACGCACGAAGACCTCGATGACGGCTTTGGACAAGCCTTCGTCCATGGTAAATCGCAAGCGGTCCCAGTCGCAGGATTCACCGAGCTGCTTCTGTTGATTGACAATCGTGTTGCCCGACGTCGCCTTCCATTGCCAAACCCGTTCGACGAAACGCTCCCGCCCCAGCGACTCCCGTGACAGGCCTTCGGCCATCAGCTGTTTTTCCACCACGTTTTGCGTGGCGATGCCGGCATGGTCGGTTCCGGGGAGCCAGAGCGTGTTACGCCCCTGCATACGCCGCCACCGGATCAGAATGTCTTGGAGTGAATGGTTGAGCGCATGGCCGACATGGAGCGAGCCGGTGACATTCGGGGGAGGAATGACGATGCAGTAGGGTTGACCGGGATGGTTCTTCTCGTCGGCACGGAAATATCCTCGGTTGATCCACTCACGGGACCAACGGTCTTCAACGGCTTTTGGATCATACGTTTTATCGAGTTGACGTGTGGTCATTGCTGTAAGGTCCTCTAAAAACAAGATGCGCATCTTAGCATGTCTATACGATGCAGAAAATGGATGTGCTCTCAGCTTGTGACCTAGCGAGGCATGTGCTATACAATTCGCTCATAAAGCGCGCATCACACACTTTCCAGTAGGAGGATCATGGCACGAGGTCGTGAGAAGGATCGGAAGACACGAAAGAAACATCAGAAGAATGTCAAGCGGGTGAAGGCCCTGGTCAAGACGGGACGAGCGAAGCGAAGCAAGAAGGCTAAATCTTAGAGGGGTGTGACGCTTCTTCAGTCTCGATCAGACGTTTGAGTTCGGCCTTGATGTGCTGCTCGGCAATATCAGGCACGATTCTCTGAACGGCCTGTTCGACGGTTTGTCCAACTGCGGCTCTCACCATGTCGTCTGCCAGGAGCGGGGCCTGCTTCTGCACAGCACGTTGAATCTCATCTTTGACCAGCTGATCGACTGTTCCCACCTGTTCCCGCACGGCTGCGGGTAAGTATTGCTGGACTCCGGATTCGACCTGATCCTTGACCAGCCGATCGACGCTCTCTCCGAGAGAAGCTCTGGCCACATCGGACGCGGTTTGTCGGACAATGGGCTCGCTGGCCTCGAGCTCCTTTTTGATGAGTGCGGGCAATGCCTGAGAGACCAGCGGGTGAATGATCGTGGTGAGATATTCCTGAGAGAGGATGTTCCCTAGCTGTGCGTTCAACTCTTTTTGAACTATTGGTCGGACATGGGTTCCCAGTTTCTCCTCAATCACGCGAGGGAGCAGCTCGGCAAGGCTCAGCTCGCTTCGTTTCGTCATCGATTGCAAGAGTTGGTCGAAAAGGCCCTTCATGGCATCTTCGGGAGCCGTAGAGGTGACTGATGATGCCGGTGATGCAGTGGACGGACTGCCAGGCTGGTTCATAGGCTCCTCCTGGCTATCGCCACCTGACAGATGGTCGATCGCCTCATCATCAGAGTCGGTTGAAGTCGACGTTGGCGGCCAGACGCGCCGTTTCATACCTTTGACGTTCGAGGTAGCAGCCGTTTTCTGTTGCAAAGACTTCAGCACATCAAGCAAATCCTCAGATTGAAACGGTTTCTTCAGGAAGGCCTTGACACCCAACGTACGAAGGAGATTTTCGTCCGGGCGATCAGCCGGATTCACCAGCGAAATGAGATAGGTTTCCGTCAGATTGTCCAGCTTGTTGATCTCTTTGCAAAACCCTGAGAAGGTCATATTGTCGAGATGATAGTCCGCAATGATCAGCGAGGGCGAGTTTCGCCGAGCGGCCTCAAGTGCAGTCGGTCCATCTTGAAACCCAACAACCTCAAACCCTTCCGGGGTCGAGATCTGTTCCACCATCCGTCTCACTGCTGGGCTGCTGTCCACCACAAAGATCGGCAAAGCCATGAACAACGCTCCCCACTTTTTAGTTTCTTCGAAGCTAGCAAGGGGGGTATGCTTTGTCAAGAAAACCATCGATAGGTGATTGGATTCACGAAGCATTTCGGCACATGGCCAGGCGACCGAGTGCGATCACGGTAAACCCATTATGAGTTCATCAATACGAGTTGTGTTTTTCGATGCAGCCGATACCCTCTTTCACGTGCACGGGTCGGTCGCTGAGATCTATCTTCACCATGCGGTTGAATTCGGCTTTCCACAGAAACCTGACTCGCTAGTCGCGATTAAACACGCGTTCAGCCGAGCCTTCGGCGAAGCGCCGCCGCCGATCTTTGCCGTAACCGACCCAACACGAATCAAACAGAGTGAACGGCTGTGGTGGTTCGATATCGTGCATCACGTCTTTTATCGCGTGGGCATGTTCGAGCGATTCGACGAGTTCTTCGATCATGTGTTTCGTGTATTTGAGGACCATCGATCATGGCGCCTGTTTCCTGAAACGGTTTCCACATTGACTCGGCTCAAAGAACGGAATCTGGAGATCGGTATCATCTCGAATTTCGATTCTCGTCTGTTTACCGTGCTGCGTGGACTCGGGATCGCCGAGGCATTTGACACAGTCACGATCTCGAGTTTGGCCCAAGCCGCAAAACCGGCTTCCCAGATCTTTCATCTTGCGCTGGAGAAGCATGCCATCGATCCGGAGGAGGCCCTGCATATCGGTGATAGTCTGCGAGAGGACGTGGAAGGCGCGAAGAAAGCCGGGCTTCATACTGCTCTGTTGGACCGTGACGGAAGACAGCAGGCAACAGGCGTTCAAATTGTCAAAAGTTTGGAGGAGTTATTCCCGCTTCTAGAGCGGTTCGAGGAGTAAGGGCACAAGATCTTTCGCACGGCCATGCAAGGAGAGGTCGACCAGTGCTGACTGGGGGGTGGGGTCGAGGTTGATTTCGGCGACGAATGCGCCAACTTCTTTGGCAACGGATGCAAACCCTGCAGCCGGATAGACAACGCCGGATGTGCCGATGACAAGCAAGACGTCGCAGTGCTTAAGCGCCCTGGAGCAGTCGTCGAGATCGTCAGGAGACAAGGATTCTCCGAACCAAACGATATGGGGTCTGAGCAGCGATCCACACCGGGAACAGGACGGAAGAATGGCAATCGGCACATCGCGGTTGTTTTCCACCACGCCACAGCCGGTACAGCGAACCTTCCAGATATTGCCATGAATCTCCGAGAGTTTCCGTGAACCGGCGTCTCGATGCAGCCCGTCCACATTTTGCGTCATCAGCCAAAAGTCCGGACAGCGGCGCTCCAGTTCGGCTAGTGCCTTGTGCGCATCATTCGGCTGTTTCGTGGCGATCAGCTCGCGCCGCCAGTTGTACCATTCCCACACGAGGCGAGGATCCCGCTCGAAGGCTTCGGGTGTTGCCAGGTCCTCGGCGCGAAAGTTCTTCCACAAACCGTCCGCGCCGCGAAAGGTCGGTACACCGCTGTCGGCTGAGATCCCAGCACCGGTGAGGACGGTGATAGCCTCAGCAGCAGCCAGCTTTTCTTTCAAGAGTCCGAGATTGGATCCACGAGCCATAGACATTAGTGAGCGAGTACGCTGCTGTGTCTCTGTGGAGGTGCATGCTATAGTACAGCCGCTTCGCAAGCAATTGAATGAGGATGAGCGATGAAACAGATCTTATTCGTGGGTGCAGGGTCGGTCGGCGGGTTCTTCGGGGCACATCTGGCGAAAAACAACCCCAATGTCTCCTTTCTTCTCAGACCAAGGACACTTGAAGCAGTCAAGCAGAATGGGCTGACCATTCGTAGTGCCGGTGGTTCGTTCACCGTTCGGCCACCAGTTGCATCCGATGCTCGAGAGCTGCCGAAGCCAGACCTCATTGTTCTGGGAGTGAAAGCCTACGACCTCGATGAGGTGATGGACCAGATCGAACCCGTACTCACGGATAAGACAGTGCTGCTGACGTTGCAGAACGGGATCGATACCGAAGACCGGCTCATCGCACGAATCCAGCGGGATTGCGTCGTGGGCGGAGTCGCGTACATCTATTCCAAAATCGCCGAGCCGGGCGTGATCGACCATTATAAGAAGGGGACTGTCGCCATCGGTGAACTGATGGGCTATGAGAGCGAACGACTTCTCGCCATCCGTGACCTGTTTGCCTCAGCAGGCATTCCTTGCCACCTCTCTAAAGACCTTCGCCGCAGTAAATGGGAGAAGATGTGTTGGAACTGTGTCTTCAATCCGATCACGGTGCTCATTGATGATCGTGTGGCAAAAGCGTTGGATCACCCAGAGATGACGGGTGTCATTCGGCAGATTGTCGGAGAATGCGCGGCAATCTCGGCGGCGCTGAAGGTGCCGTTGCCGCTCGATATGCCGGAACGAGTGGTCAAGGCCTCCCAAGAGATCCGCGACATCCATACGTCTATGTACGACGATTGGAAGGCAGGGCGGCGGACGGAGATCGACTCTTTAAACGGGTTCATTGTGGAGCAGGGTCGCAAGTTAGGCATTCCCACTCCTGTCAACGAAGCCCTGACGGCGATGATCAAGACGATCACCGAGAAAGAACAGACCGGCTCAGGGCGGGTCCGAATCGAAGGCGCCGTCGTTCAACCGATCTCATTTGACCGTGCCGCCATCGCGGCATTGCCTGTAGAACAGCAGCTCGATATTGCCACCGTGATGCCGGGCATGAAAGGACGGGGAATTCGGTTGAAGGGGCTGCTCGATGTTCCGGCTTTGGCGATCGAGGCGGATCACATCGCATTTCATGCAGCAGACGGGAAGTACTCAGCCTGTCTCACGCTCCAGCAAGCCAGAGACCATGGAGTTCTCGTGTACGAGCTTGATGGAGCACCGTTGCCTGATGCGAAAGGTGGTCCGTTCCGACTGGTCACACCGGGACTCGGGGATCTCTGCGCCAATGTAAAAGGTGTCGCGCGGATTGAAGTGACCAAGGGGCTCGGTCGCGATACGAGGCAAACCACCTGTCCGCCGGTCTCGTGACCGTTCCGAGGACAATACCCGTTGATATATGAAGAAGATCTGGGCAAGCCTGTTGATAGTGGGGGCGGTTCTTGTCGGCGCGGTCTGGCTCGTTGATAGCATCGGGACGTTTGAGTCTCACTACGAGACCTATCAGGCATTGATAGAGTCTGAGAGCATGAGCCACGGCTGGGTCTCACACGTCATTCCCAAGTCCTCCTATGACATCTTTGAAACACATCGAGTCAGTGGAGGGATCGTCACGGTGCGATTCAGGTTTCAGCCTGGAGACACGAAAGACATCGAATCACGCTGTGCTGGTCTAACAACCAACGATCCAATGATCACGCCATATCGCTGTCTCCACGATGGAGTGCCTGTTGTCGTCAGGTTGGAAGCCACCGGGCAGGGCCAGGTTCATATTGACTAGAGAGCTTGCCTTCAGCCCACGATCACACACACTCTGATGGCTGGGTATGCCTCCTGAGGTCGGTCGCGTCGTTGCGCTTGGCGCCAGCAACCTGACACGTGGTTTCCAGACCATCGTCTCGACGTCTCGATCGGTGTGGGGACCGGACGTCGAAGTACTGGCGGCGCTTGGGCATGGGCGATCATATGGAGCTCCGAGCAACTTTATGTTTCGGACATTACCCAGTATCCTCAAATCAAACTTGTGGACTGAATTGGCGTCTCGTCCTCCGATGGCCACCAGGGGGCTTGTGACAGATGTCGGCAATGATATCCTGTATGGCTTTTCCGTCGAGCGAACGTTGGGATGGGTCGAGGAGACACTCGTCCGTCTGAGGACGGTCACAAACGACATCGTACTCACTGACTTGCCGCTTTCCAGCATCCGGCGCCTATCGAATAGTAAGTTTTTGGCATTTCGGTCCGTACTATCGCCATCTTGCCGCCTTTCCCTCACTGAGGTCATCGAAAGAGCCGGGCGTGTGAACGAAGGGCTGGTTCAGCTGTCTGCATCGTATGGGACTAGGTTCTTCCGGCTTGATCCCGCGTGGTATGGGTTCGATCCCATCCACATGCGCCCTTCCCAATGGCGTTCGGCCTGGCAGCAGATTCTCGGAGCTCAGCCTGAGGGGAAGTCGGGTAGTGGATCAACTATCGAGAGTGTGAAATTGTACTTCATGCGTCCCGAGCGCCGCTGGATGTTTGGCATGGAGCAGGTCACGCCCCAGACAGGTGTCGCGTTACGATCCGGCGGGCAGGTGTGGCTATATTAATCGGTTATGCAAGACTGCATGCCACTTTATTTAAGAGGGAAGCAAAACTAGTTGCACATGGAGGATGAATTGGCTGACACCTCATTTCACTATTCCATCATGATAAAGCGAATCATAACCGGTCTGATCCTCGGCATCCTTGCAGGGGGAATCCAGGTCTGGTTCTTCGATCGCGATCTCATGTACCTCTGGGCGTCGGTTGCCGCCGGGGTCGTATATATGAGCGCATGGGTGCTGTTCACTGATTGGTTGAAGCTTGCAGGCGGCAAAGTGCTTCTTGGGGCGGTGGCCGGTCTCCTTGCTGCCATCGTGTGGTGGGCAATCGCGCTTCATGTGGAGGATGCATTTGTCCAGGCGGTCGTAGCGGGGCTCTGTTTCGGCGCGACCTATGCCTGGTCGGATCGGCGAATGACATGAATTATGTTTCCGCTGAGCATCTCGCAACAACCGTTCTCCCTTACTGTTACTCCAGCAGATGACAGCGCTTGGATGATGTGCTATAGAAACACTATGAATCGCAGGGATCGAATTGTATCGCACACTTTATCCTGCGCAGGTGGGTTGGCATGCGTGGTCATGTTGCTGTGTATCTGTGTCGTAACGCAGATGCTTGGAATGCCGGCCACACTCATGGACCTGGTGAATTCCGATGTGCTCACAAAGTCCGAGCCTGTCTCAGAAGATCTCTCTGCTCTCTCGTCATTAACCGGGCCAGAGAGGCCTCACTTTTTCCGTGTAGTCACAGAGTTTCGTCCAGTGCATCATCTGCCGATTTTGGCCACTACTGTGTTTCATCCTCCTTCCGCATAACCTGATCGTCTCCGCGCCATAGCACCAAGAAGCAGGCTTCTCAAGGACCACCTCTGGGTAGCTGGCAATGCCAATTCCGATTTTAGCGGCCGACCCGGAGCGTCAGAACGAACGTCTGACCAGGAATGAGGGTGTTCTGTTGCCAGAGACGTGAACAGGGATCAGTCTCACTTTCAGAGAAAGGCGAAAGAAATGAAGAGGAAAGAGGGATTTGCGAGAGGCTTTCTAGTCGTGATGATATCGACCATGTTCTTTGACGTCGCATGGACGTTTGCAACGCAAGCGCCCATCGTGGATGAGAGCATCGTAAACCAGGCTGAACGAAAACCAGTCGAGGAGGCACTGCTCAATTTCAGAATAGAGAAACTCGTCGAGCGCACTTTACCTGCGGGCTGCAGTGTAGAGCTGAAGTTTGAGAGCGATCAAAAACAATTAGATCCGCAGCTATCGCCCTCGGACAAGAGGAACACTTCCTATCTGGTAAGCCCAGATCAATGCAAAGAAGCCGAATCCTTCTTGCCGCTAAAGCGGTGATGATTACAGGGCAGGATATGAGCACATCAACAGCCATAGGTGATCAGCCGATGTCGTGATGACATGAACATATCTCGAAAGGAAGACTTCAATGACCTCTCTAATGCACTGCTCTAGGAACAAGCGGGTCCTGATCCTTGGGCTATTGGTCGCGAATCTGTGGTTCTTTTTTCAGGACGTTGGTGGGCTAGCTCAGGAGGTTGGCCCGTGCTCGATGGAGTCAGCTGCAGCTGTGAGGGAACAGTACGGTTGTGGGCTCCATCAGCGAAGTCAGGCTGTTCCGATCAACATCAAGAAAGAAAAGCGGGCTGAATCGGTCGAAACGCCGAGCCAATCTCTCAAGCACGCGTCCATTTTGCTGCGGAGATCGGCACATGCCCTCGAAACGAATGAGATTTTGGCTGTGCAGCTCATTCGGCAAGTGATCTCTATTCTAAAGCACCAGGTGATTCCATCACTCCTAGCACCGAATTCAAGTTTGGTTCCTATTGGTTTGCTCTTTGACCTGACTGAGCAGGGAATGGATGGTGAGGAGCCGATGAGTCCGGCTAGGGAAACCAGCGAGAGTGACCAGACTGGCCCCATGGGATGAACCTAAACTGCTGTCTTGCAGGCTGGACGTCGGACGTTATGAACGTACCATGAGCAGAAGCCCATGGGGTCCCCATTCAGTCGACAAGAGGAGCAGATGAATAACAATGGGCACGCAAAGCCATCACAGAGCCTCCCCGATGAGATCTGCCCAGCGTGTGGACTTCCGGCGAACCCTGATTCGGGTCATGTCGTTGTGGAATTCAAGGCAGGTTGGACTCCTCGGGCGACAATCTGTCGAATGTGGCACCGCCGATGTTACGACGTGTGGATCGAGGTGAAGAGTCCTGACGAGGGATTCACAAAGAATGGCGGGATGTTGATACCAGGCCGTCTTCTGTATTTCAGTACTACTCAACGGAATGCTAGGGTAGTCCTCTGAGGAGAGGAGGATGGTTCTGGCCCGCCAGTGTGGAGACCACGGACGCAGGGTCCGTTCATGAGCGGTTCGATGGGGATGTCTGAATCAGAACTTCATATCACCAAGAGGGAGTACCGCAGGCGGTATGGACATCCTAAGGAGATATTTTCTGGCCACGCTGACTTTGACGGGAACAGCAGCAACAGTGACTTGCTTAGCCCTTGGGGAACTAAATACGGTGGAGATGGCCACCATAGCCAAAGTGTCTATTGCGCATCTGTATTAGAACATAGGTAGAGTACACTCACAGCGCACCAAGGTGGCCGAATGAATCATCAAGTCGTCAAGTTCGAGAGTTTGCCGAGTCTTTCATAATTAGGGGAACAATCATGGTCTGGGATCCAAACGATCCATGGAGCAGGAAGGGCGACCCGCTGGAGGAAGCCCTCAAGCAAGCCAGGTCGAAGATGAGAGCGCTGTTCTCTGCGGAGGAATTTGGCGGGTGGAAGAACCGCCTACCGGCTGGGGGACTCCTCAATGTGGTCATCACGGCGCTGCTGATCCTCTTCATCTGGCAAAGTGTCTACATCGTCGCTCCGGATGAGGAAGGGGTCGTCAAACGGTTCGGCGTCCCTGTGCGCGCCGCCGAACCAGGGCCTCACTTCAAGATTCCTCTGGTCGAAACCGTCCTTCAGCCCAAGGTTGCCAAGCTCTATCGCGTAGAAGTCGGGTTCCGTACCAACCAGCAAGGCCGCCAACAGATGGTGCCCCAAGAGGCCTTGATGCTGACCGGTGATATGAACATTCTTGCGATCGAGTTCATCGTCCAATACAAGATCAAAGAAGCCCGCGAGTATTTGTTCAACGTGGCGGATATCCATGAAACCATCGGCAAGGCCGCTGAAGCTTCCATGCGTGAGGTCGTCGGTAAGAGCAAGATCGACGAAGCGTTGACTACCGGGAAAGCGGTGATTCAGCAGGACACCTTGACGTTGCTGCAGACGATTCTCGATCAGTACCATGCTGGCGTACAAATTGCCGCAGTGCAACTCCAAGACGTTGATCCTCCGGAAGCGGTCGCCGCCGCGTTCAAAGACGTCACCAATGCCAAGGAAGATAGAGAGAAGCTCATCAACCAATCCCAAAGCTACCGGAACGACATCATTCCGAGAGCCAAGGGTGAAGCCGCCGAGCTGGTGAACCGGGCCAGAGGCTTCGCGCAGGCTCGGCTCAATCGTGCCCAGGGCGAGGCGAACCGCTTCCTGGCTACCCTCAAAGAGTACAACCAAGCGAAAGACGTGATCAGCAAGCGGATTTATATCGAAACCATGGAGGAAATCCTGCCGAACATGGAGAAAGTCATCATCGACGGGAAAGGCGGCGAACGGGTGTTGCCGTATCTCCCGCTGGACCGCCTCTCCAAGTCTAAATCCTCATCCCTTGGCAAATCGACCCAGCAACTGGAGGCTGATGAATCCAGACCGGAGCCCACCTCCATTCAAAAGCCGAGAGGTGGCCGTCCATGACGAAACAATGGATCGTTATCGCGCTCCTCGCCGTGACCGTTGGATTGTTCGTGCTGGGAGCGTCTCCTCTTTTCGTCGTAGACGTGATCCAGACGGCCATCGTCGTGCAACTCGGCAAACCCGTTCGAAATATCACCGAACCAGGGTTATATGTCAAAGTGCCGTTCGTCCAGGAGGTGACGTACTTCGAGAAACGATTGCTGGATTACGATTCGAACGCGCAGGATGTCATTACCTCTGACAAGAAGACCCTCTTGCTGGATAACTTTGCGAAATGGCGCATCGTCGACCCGTTAAAGGTCTATCAGAACTTCCAGAGCCAGCGCGGCGCACTCCAGCGGCTGCATGACATTATCTATTCCGAGCTCCGCGTCGAGTTGGGTCGCCATGAGTTGCTTGAAATCGTGTCGAGCACGAGAGCGGACATCATGAAGGTGGTGACCGAACGGGCACACGAGAAGGCCACGGTGTATGGCATCGAGATCCAGGATGTCCGAATCAAGCGCGCTGATTTGCCTGAGCAAAATGAGAAGGCGGTCTTTGCTCGGATGCAGGCGGAACGGGAACGACAGGCGAAGCAATATCGCGCTGAAGGAGCGGAGGAAGCCCAAAAAATCAGATCAGAAGCCGAAAAAGACCGAGAAATTCTCCTGGCCCAGGCCTATAAGGAGTCGGAAGAACTTCGAGGCGGCGGCGATGCCAAAGCGTTTCGGATCTATGCTGACGCCTACCGACAGGACCTGAAGTTTTTCGAGTTCACCCGCTCCATGGAAGCCTATAAGAGCGCCTTCAAGGACGGCACAACCCTGGTGATGAGCCCCGATTCTGAATTCTTTCGATACTTGAAGCAGCGCTGAATCGCTTCTCGGACAGGTTTATCCGGTCAGCCAAGATCACTCGCCACCAGTGACATGCTGTTTTTCCAAGGTCGGTACGATTTGACTCTGCACATCCTCCGTGATCGAGTATCGCACGTAGGCGTTCTCGACCATTTGGTTGGCATAGAGCCGTCCTGGCGGCGCCTCGACCGTCAGACCGTTCCACGCAGCTCTTCTCATCACCGCCTCCTTCCCCAGGACCCGTTGTTATCGAAAATTATCATCGCTCATGATGCTGTCTCATCGAGATGGATGACCGCCGTCGGGCTCATTGAATGGATCGGGTCCGCCAGATCCATCCAGACATTGTACCGGACCGTTCGAGCTCGGAGAAAACAGAGGCTGACATAGTCGCCAGGTGGAATGGTTGTCATATCCTTCATCGAACCGAACCATGTCGTGAATCCTTTGTCGCAACCGGTTTCCGCTATCGGCTGCACCCCGAGAAATCCCAGGTGAATCGGAACGGAGAGCGCGTTATGCCACCGAATTTCTTCTCCGACAACGGCATACAATTCAGCGGGAGTAATCGAGTTCTGGTTGCCGATCTGGATGTGATGAATACGTGGCGGTGGGTCTACATGGGAAGATGTCGCACAACCGGTGAACGTGAATATGAATAGAGCGAAGCTTATAATGCCGTGGTTCAACATGGTGATGATTCCCTCACGATAGAAAGACGATGCACTATTTGCCAAAATCCATATCGAGTTTTGTTAGAATCTGGGATGACCACTGCAATCGGAGTTGGAACGTCAGCGGTTCTTGGGCGGATCAGCACCGTGGCGGTAGACACAGACCAGTAGGTCACGAGGACGGAAAAAGATGACATGGTAGGAGGAGCAATGCATTCTACGCTCTTGGACTTGAGCCGCCAACGGTGATGTATCGCCGTCGCGACTGCCTAGAGATATCCATAGTTCCCTCGAACCCCTTATACAACCTTCCACCATACAACCTTCCACCAGAAATCGCTATGGTGAAGTGATAGATTACAATTTACGACAGAGGGATAGGATTGTAACGGTTTAGCATTCTGGCCAAGGCCCCCTCTTTGATGGATGTTGTTGAGACAGGAACGATTCCTATTCGGTTGCTCATCAAGTCTAAGTCAGAGTATATTGCCTTCGATGAGTCGCATTGTTGAAAGAACGATTCGTTTCCTGCCTGCGGGAACAGGTGCGGTCATTTTGATCCTCTTCGTCTGTCTCTGCGTGGTCTTCCAAATGCTTGGAGCACCAGTCACGCTGCTTGGCCTTCTTATCTCGGATACGCCGGTGGAATCGCTCTCTGAAGACTTTTCAATTCCTCCCATCATTCCGAAACCAGGACAGCCAGGCCATTCCAGTTTCTCGGTGAATTTCCAACCAGCAGCTCCTCTTCCGATTGTGTTAAGCGCAGTCTTTCACCCTCCTCAAGGGTAGCCTTCGTTTGCATCCCATCGAGCTAATGTGCACGTGTTGCTCTGAGACGTTCACGGGTGCCTGTTACACACATCACATAGTGTGTGGGGCGTGAAGGTTGCTGTGAGGTCGTGGAGGTTCCATGCTGCTTCGAACGAAGCACTTCGAAATAGAAGTTGCCAACTTTGTATTTTTTCGAGCGCCACTGCTCGGCTCAGTGTACATTGGGCCGATTCCGGGTGTGGCTGCATCGTGAGGACGAGACAGAGTGAGATTGATACGACACGCCGAGGCTACATCGAGAGGACCAGGCAAACGTTGCGAGGACGGCTCTAATGAGAGTGATAGTTGCATCATCTTGAACTTCACAGTCACGTCATGGAGGAAGTCGTGTGCAAGGAAGTTGGTACAAGGTTCACGCTGGCCGCGCTCGTATTGACAGCCGGCTTCATGATGGAGGCTGGCTCGGCATTTGGAGAGCCAAATAAAGTTGAGAAGGCAGCCGCAGCAAAAGTTTTGATCGATGAGGCGGTCACAACGGCGCGGGAGAAAGTGTCAGGTACAGTCATTGAAGCCGAGCTTGAACAGAAGCATGACCGATTGATCTGGGAAGTAGAAGTCGTCACGGCTGGGAAAATAGTCATGGAAGTCCATATCGACGCCGAAACTGGAGCGGTCATCGATGTGGAAGAAGAAAAGTTCAAGCCGAAGAGATCCCAGAAGCGGAACTGAGCACGTCAGCATTCAAGAAAACCCCAAGTTCGCTCTTGCCCTCTCGTGGTTCTGCGAAGACGCTGGGCACCCAGTCGTTTACGACATCACTGCGACAGACCAGAATGTCCGGTCGGAGACCGAAAGCAGACGTTTCCGTCGAGATGAGACAAGATGACCATGCGGAAGCCTGAAAACGAAAAGGAAGACTGCTCGTGACACTGATTCACACGCTCACGATCCTCATTTGCTTGGCGGCCCTGTTCAGTTATGTGAACCACCGGCTGCTGAAATTACCGATGACGATCGGGCTGATGGCGGTGGCGCTGGTGTTCTCGCTCATTCTGCTGGTGCTCGGCAAGTTGGGATTCGGCGTGGAGGCTGAGGCACAACGGTTCATCGGCGCCATCGATTTCAACGAAGCGCTGATGCATGGCATGCTGGGGTTCTTGCTGTTTGCCGGCGCGTTGCATGTCAAACTGGACGAGCTGCTGGATCTCAAATGGGTGATCGGCACTCTGGCGGTCATCGGGACGATCCTGTCGAGCCTGCTGATCGGGGGACTTAGCTATGTAGTGTTTGCTTTGGTCGGTCTACCGTTGCCTTTTCTCTATTGCCTGCTGTTCGGGGCGTTGATTTCGCCAACCGATCCGATCGCCGTCATGGGAGTCCTCAGGCAAGCCCGCTTGCCCAAGGCACTGGAAATGAAAATCGTCGGGGAATCTCTCTTCAACGACGGTGTGGGCGTCGTGATATTTCTGGTCGTGTTGAATCTCGTTCCGAAAGAGACGGTGCACGTGACCGACGTGCTGGTGCTCTTCGCGGAGGAAGCGCTCGGTGGAGCTGCGCTCGGACTGGCCTTAGGTTATATCGCGTATCGGATGCTCCGCTCGGTAGATAATTACCAAGTCGAGATTCTCATTACACTGGCGCTGGTCATGGGTAGCTTCGGGCTGGCGGATCTGTTGCACACCTCCGGCCCCATCGCCGTGGTGGTGGCGGGACTGCTCATCGGAAACTATGGGCGGCAATGGGCCATGTCGGAAACGACACGGGAGCATCTCGATAACTTCTGGGAATTGTTGGACGAGTTGTTGAATGCAGTTTTGTTCGTGCTGATCGGATTGGAAGTGCTTGTACTGAGTTTCCAACAACCCTATCTGATCGCCGGACTCGTGGCCATTCCCTTGGTGCTGGCGGCACGTTGGATTACCGTGGTGCTCCAAGTCAAAGGGTTTAGTTTTGTGCGCGAGTTCAACGAGAAGACGATCAGGATTTTAACCTGGGGCGGCCTGCGCGGCGGCATTTCCGTCGCATTAGCCCTCTCCTTACCGCCAGGTTCGTCGCGCGACGCCCTGGTAACGATCACGTATGCCGTCGTCGTCTTCTCGATCCTGGTGCAGGGCTTGACGATCAACCGCGTGCTGGGAGAGGGACCACAGGCTCCGTAAGCGCTGTGAAAATAATCCATGGGAACGAAGCGAATCGTCGAGGAGGAGGGCGCATGATGCAAGAGCGATGGGTGACACGGTTGATGGAACGGTTCATCATCGGACAATCTACTGGGGACAGCCAGGACAAGTCCCGGGAACATTCGTTCAAACCGGTACATAGTCCATCACACGCTGGTCACAGTTGAAGCCAATCTTGGGAGTCACATCAGTAGAGATGGGACTAGTGCAGTTTCCGAAACAGAAACGCTTGCTAACGACGAGGTTCTGATCGATACGGACGGTTCTATGAAGAGGCTATCTGATGCGTACGACGAACGGGATATCTGCTAGGACTCTCATTGCCGATGTGAAGTCGGGCCTTGTTGTGTTCTTTGTAGCGTTGCCCCTCTGCCTGGGGATTGCCCTGGCTTCCGGCGCGCCGTTGGTGTCCGGGTTGTTGGCTGGAATCATCGGCGGCATTGTGGTGGGACTCCTCAGCGGATCTCATACCAGCGTGAGCGGCCCGGCCGCCGGCTTGTCGGCGGTCGTGGCTGCCCAAATCCTTTCGCTGGGATCCTTTTCAACCTTTCTCATGGCGCTGCTTTGTGCCGGATTGATCCAAATCGGTCTCGGTCTGGCCAAAGGAGGGTTCATTTCCGAATTCTTTCCCTCCAGCGTGATCAAGGGGTTGTTGGCCGCCATCGGTGTGATCATCATCCTCAAACAAATTCCCCATCTGGTCGGACATGATCCGGATCCAGAAGGCGACATGTCCTTCTTTCAGCCGGATCTCCAAACCACGTTTTCTGAGCTCATCAGTATGTTCGGGGACTTTCAGCTCGGGGCCTCTATGATTGGTCTCGCGTCTCTCGTCCTGCTTGTCCTCTGGGACAAGTGGACGCCGCTCAAAACGTCTCTTTTTCCCGCTCCGGTCGCGGTCGTGCTGCTTGGGATTGGAGCGGTCCTGTGGTTCGAGCAGCTCGGCGATCCCTGGCTCATCCAGCCGAGCCATCTTGTTCAAGTGCCGGTGGCCAGTGACGTGACGGAACTCGTGGGGCTTCTTCCACGACCAGACTTCTCCCAATGGATGAACCCCGCAATCTATACGGCCGGGCTGACCCTGGCGATCGTGGCGTCGCTTGAAACCTTGCTGAATCTCAAGGCCGTTGATCGAATTGATCGGCAGCAGCGGATTTCGCCCCCAAGTCAAGAATTGTTGGCGCAAGGTATTGGGAATGTCGCGTGCGGATTGGTCGGGGGACTCCCGATCACCTCGGTCATCATTCGGAGTTCGGTGAACGTCAATGCTGGTGGACAAACGAAACTGGCCACGCTCCTCCATGGTGCCCTCCTCTTGGTCAGTGTGTCGCTCATTCCCACCTGGCTGAACACGATCCCGTTATCGTGCCTCGCCGCGATCTTGCTGATGACCGGTATCAAACTGGCCAGTCCTGCCCTGATCAAGCAGATGTGGGCTGAAGGCCGTTATCAATTCATTCCGTTCGTGGCCACCCTCACGGCCATCGTCTTCACCGACCTGTTGATCGGCATCGTGATTGGGCTCGTTGTGGCCATTGGGTTTATTCTCAACAGCAATATGCGCCGCCCGGTGCGCCGTTTCGTGGAAAAGCATCTCGGCGGAGACGTCGTCCATATCGAGCTGGCCAACCAGGAGAGCTTTCTCAATCGCGCGGCGTTGTCTCAGGTGCTGGCTGAAGTGCCACGCCATGGACGCGTGTTGCTTGATGCCCAGAATACGGACTACATCGATCCGGACGTGCTCGACCTGATTCGCGATTTCAAGGAGCAAGCAGGACCGGCTCGCGGGATTGATGTGAGCCTCATCGGATTTCTAGACGAGTACAAGTTCAACGATCAGATTCAATATGTGGATTATTCGACCCGGGCACTCCAAGCCGCACTCACACCGCAGCAGGTCTTGCACATCCTGAAGGACGGCCACGAACGAGCCCGCACCGGGCGGCGCCTGACGCGAGACTTCACCCGCCAGGTCCGCGCCACGGCGGAGGGACAACATCCGTTGGCGGTTGCGCTCAGCTGCATCGATTCCCGCACGCCCGTTGAATTGATCTTTGACCTGGGTATGGGAGATATCTTCAGTATCCGGATTGCCGGGAACATCACCAGTCGAAAGGTGCTGGCCAGTGCCGAATACGGTTGCGCCGTGGCTGGGGCCAAACTCATGTTGGTGATCGGGCACACCCGATGTGGTGCGGTTTCCGCCGCGGTCAAGCTCCTCGGCTCACACCTGACGGCTGCTGAAGCAACGGGATGTCAGCACCTCGATGCGATCGTAAACGAGATCCAGCGGTCGGCTGATGGAATGACCTCTCAGACCTCCAGTGAACCATCTTCGACTGAAGCGCTCGCAATCGTAGATGCGGTGGCCAGAAACAATGTCTTGCGAGTTGTGAAAGAGATCCGGAGACAAAGCCGGACGCTCGACGGCCTCGTTCAAGAGCGGCGCCTCGCGATTGTCGGCGCCATGTACGACGTCGTCACTGGAGGAATCGAGTTTTTGGTGGAAGATGGGTTAGAGGAAACGGCATGACAGAACATTGCTTGATCTCGACGTGCTCCTCATCGAATCACCTGAATCTTCCGCCAGCGTTCAGATTGGTAGCGCCAGAGTAAGAGCCCCATCCGTACAGTCCAGTCCGCGATCATTGCTGCCCAGATAAATGAGACAGACTGGCGTAGCCAAAGGGCCGCGACCAGTGCCAAGGGCACGCGGACACCCCACATACCGATCATCGTGGCACCCATGATGAAGCGGGTGTCGCCTGCACCCCGTAGCGATCCGGCTAACACCATGGTGAGGGCCAGCGGCACTTGCAGTAAGGCAACAATCTTTAAAAACGTCGTTCCAAGCTCGATCACCGCTTCATCGGTTGTAAATGTACGAAGCAGCGTGTAGGGGAAGAAGAAAAAAAGGACACCCATTCCGGCCATGATCACAATGGCCAGCCGATTGGCTTCCCAGTTTTCGAGTTTCGCCCTCGTATACTTGCCGGCTCCGATGCTTTGGCCCACCATGGTAGCTGCTGCAATGGCAAGTCCATAGCCGGGCAGGAACGAAAAAGATTCAATCGACAATCCGACTTGATGCGCCGCATAGGCCACGGTGCCGTAGAGGAGGACGAGTTTGGTGTAGATGAAGATACCGGCCTGTTGCACGATGCGTTCACCGGAGACCGACGCTCCCACATCCCAGATCGATCGAATCAGGTCGAGGCGCAGTGTGGACGACTGCCTCAAGATGGGGCGACAACGCAGTAGAAGATAGAGCATGCCTGTCGCTTCCGCGAGGCCGACGGCGATCGCCGCGCCTTTGAGCCCCAATGCAGGAGCTCCCCACTGTCCGTAGATGAGGGGGTAGGCCAGAAATACATGGAGGAGGTTGACACCAATCAGACCGTACATCGGTGTCTTCGTGTCGCCTGTGCCTTGGAGGATGGACGACAAGACCTGGATGAGGATCGTACAGGGAATTACGAGGAAGATGAGCGTCGAATAGGGGAGGGCGAGCTCAATGACGGCGGATTCCGCACCGAGTTGCTGCATGACGATCAGATTGCCGGCGATCCCAAGGCCAGCCAACAGGATCGAGACGCCGATCGAAAGCCATAAGAAGTGACGAGCCGCTTCTCCGGCGTCTTGTCGCCGCCGCGCTCCCCATAACTGGGCAACGATCACATTCGTCCCGACTGAAATCCCAGAGACCAGAGTCGTGGCCACGAAGGCCAGCAGTTGACCCAGACCGACCGCAGCGATTGATGTGGCACCCAGCCCCCCGACCAAGAAGACGGCGACAATGCCTTCGGCTCGTTGAAGCAGCGTGGTCAGCGTGACGGGAAGTGCCAACGTCATCACGGACCGTCTGATCTGGGTGACACCGTTGCCCATAGGGCGCTATCCTAACAGAGTTCCTTCTGACGCCATGTGAGAAATCGTCGATCGTTTGCTGGACCATAATGACAATAGCCGACGCTCATAACGAATACCCCACGACATTCGCACCACGTCGCTTATCAAAATCGAAATACCTCTCGGGCTTGCAATGTCACAAGCGGCTCTATCTGGAGATGCATCAGCCTGCGTTGGCCACCCCGCCTGACGCGTCGACCCAGGCGATCTTGGACATGGGAACTGAGATCGGGGTGCTCGCGCAGCAGCGCTTTCGCGGTGGCGTGCTGGTCAAGTCGGGATTCCGTCAGCGAGAAGCAGCAATCGCAGAGACCGCCGCCTTGCTTCAAGACCCCATGATTCCCGCCATCTTCGAAGGAGCATTCGAATATGACGGAGTGCTTGTGCGCGTCGATATTTTAGAGCGCATGCAGAATGGTGAAGAGGGATCGCCGTCCTGGCGATTGATCGAGGTGAAGTCATCAACCAGGGTGAAAGATGTCCACCTTGATGACCTCTCCATACAAAGCCATGTCGTACTAGGAACCGGGTTGAGACTCGATGCGACCTGTCTGATGCATATCGATACGGGGTATCTCTACCGTGGTGAGGAGGTTGATCTGCAGGCGCTCTTCTCAATTGAAGACGTCTCGGAAGCTGTGGCAGACCGTCGAGGACGGGTGCCGGAACGATTAGCCGCGATGAAGGTCCTCTTATTGGAGTCGCAGGCCCCGATGATCGAGCCCGATCAACATTGTCGCACGCCCTACGAATGTCCCTTCTGGGCTCATTGCACAAAGGACAAACCGCAGCGCTGGATCTACCATCTGCCGGGTAAGAAAGAGATTGTCAGTCAGCTTGTCCGGCAGGGCATCGTGACGATTGACGACATTCCTGATGACACAAGGCTGTCGGATGTACAACGAAAGGTCAAAGACAATGTCGAATGGGTGTCTGGACGCCTGGCTACGGAATTGAGAACGGTGACATTCCCTGTTCATCATCTGGACTTTGAAACATTTAATCCAGCCGTGCCACGCTATCCCGGGACCCGGCCTTACCAGGCTATCCCGATTCAATGGTCTAATCACATTGAGGACAGGGACGGAAATATCATCCATCATGAGTTCCTTCACGGGGATATGAGTGATCCGCGACGGTCTCTCGTCGAGGCCCTCTTGGAATCGCTTGGCGAAGCAGGGAGCATCTGTGTCTACTCCCCGTACGAAAAATCAGTGATTGAACAGTTGGCCGAGACTTTACCAGAATTCCGCTCGGATCTACGCAACTTGGTCAAGCGGATTTGGGACCTTCATCCGATCGTCAAAGGACATTACTACCATCCCGAGTTCCAAGGATCGTTTTCGCTCAAGGAGGTGCTGCCTGCGCTGGCGCCATTGTTGCGGTACGACGATCTCACCATTAGAGAGGGAGGTCAGGCAGCGGCTGAATACTATCGGATGGTCTTTGTCGAAAGCGATTGGGTGGAGCAGGCTGGAATCAGAGAGGCGCTCTTACGCTATTGTGAGCGAGACACCCTGGCGATGGTGGAATTGCGGAGGGTGTTGGGAGAGAAGGCAGATCGTCATATCTGAGAACAGGGTGATGAGCGCTGGCCAGAATGAGAAACACCACTGTAGGTGTTTATCCGCCGGGACAATGAAGCGAGGCTGCGCCTGATGACGGCGGTACACGCGAAGTGCCGTATGGCGGAGAGGGTGGGGATCGAACCCACGGTCGAGTTACCCCGACAGCAGTTTTCGAGACTGCCCGATTCGGCCACTCTCGCACCTCTCCGTTGGCCAAAAGACCGCGAATAATCACATACTTATACGCCGCTTTGCAATAGCGACGACATCCCCAGAAACAGGGGTGTTGTGAATAGTGTTGAACAGCTGGAGGGAGCTATGCGGGCCCTGAGCCTCTTGCTCAGTCGCGAGACCTTGAAGGAGCTGGACAATCTTTTCCCCGGCCCCGGTGGGGCCGCACCAGAGGCCTACGCATGGTAATGGTGGATCAATGGAAGTCATGTCGTAGATGAGGTGAGAGATTTCGCAGGTCTCAGATCTGTCAGCACGGGACAGCGTCTGCAGCCTGGCCGCTGTCGGTTTCCTTAGGTGGCTGAGGGAACAGTTGCGCGAGTCGTTCGATGAGGGGTTTGGCTTCAGGTGTGCTGATACGTGTCGGCTCGCTGGGTGCATGTTCCCAGGCCAAGATTTGAATCCCTGCCTCCATCAACGCCACGCGTATAGTCTCTGCCATCGCCTCGACGGTCAGCTCAGTCCAGGGGCTAAGGTCCAGGACCCGTTCCTCCGGTCTGCCGGGCGGAGGGCTTTCATGAATGAGCGTCCAGCACCGGTTGAAAATCGTGGCACGAAGGACATAGGGAATATTGATTGCGGTGAGACGAGACGTGCAGAGTGCCGTCACAAAGAGGACGAACTGTAGATTTGGCATCTCGGGGCGATGGATGTCGAGTGTCTGCATGATCGAGGGCCTCCTACCAAAAACGTCGGAAGGATCTAGAGCGATCCCGACGCCTCGGTCACGGACAGTTGAGCCTTACACGTCGGCGTACACATCGGCGTAGATGTCGAAGAACGCGTCGATGCTGTCGAGGAGCTGCGCTTTGATTTCATCCGCCGTGCCGTTCATCACGTGCAGCGTCATGCTGCCGACCGAGCCATCTGGCAGGAGAATGGGCACACGCGGGTGAGCGAGCTCGCTCGCCGTGCCTTTGTCCAGCCGTAGGCCATAGCTCAGTGCATAGCGGGGCTTCGTACTTGTGTCAGTTGATGGCATGTCGATCATGATTCCTCTCCTGTTCGATCGTCGACAGGGTGTATCGGCCGACGGGTGGAAGATTCGAGCGGGTCGTATGGGCCATTTCTGGAATCTTCCACCCATGTGATTACGCCGTCGCGACTGCCGCCACTGGCTTCTGGATGAACTCCTTGTAGCCATAGCGCTCGGCCAGATAGGCCTTGGCGTCCTCGCTGACGTACTCGGCAAACTTGTATCGGTCATCCTCGACGGTCTTGGCGTCTTCCATCACCTGGTCGGTTGGGATCGCATACTCGATATTGCAGGACGTATAGGCCTGGATGTAAGTCGGACCGACTTCGCGAGCAATCAGCACGGCCTTCTTGATGCAGCTTTCCACCCGACGCGGGTTATTCGGCACGACGGTGGCGATGTAGGCGCAGCCGGCGATCTTCGCCATGGCGACCATGTCCATTTTCTCGAACTTCTTGCCGAGCGGGGCCATCTTGAGCACTGCCCCTCTGGTCGTCATACCGCTCTCTTGTCCGCCCGTATTCCCGTAGACCTCATTGTCCAGCATGATCGTTGTGAATCGCTCTTTCCGGAACCAGGAATGGAGAACTTGCTGGAATCCGATGTCGGCGGTTCCGCCGTCACCGGCCATCACGACGACATCCTTATGCTTGTCGCCGAAACGAATCCGCAATCCGCGCGACAGCCCACTGGCAACGCCGTTCTGGTCCCCATAGTTGCCGTAGACGAACGGAATCGCTGCCTGCGAAATCGCCAGCCGGCCGCAGCCTGCCGTCCCGACGGTAATCGTGTCTTCTGGATTTGGGAATGCGATGATCGCAAGCCGGATGAACAAGGTCATCGCACAGCCGGCGCACATGGGGTGCTCTTCAAGGATCTCCTTAAAACTCCCCATCTGCGACACGGTCGTCTTCTTCCCAAAAGGCCCGTGCTCCACCATGTCCCGATATTCTTTCGGCATGAATGTGTCGAATCCCGGGGTGAATTTTACATAATTAAGACTCATTGGAAACCTCGCTCTTTCTGTAATCCGCAAATGCGGTGTGTGGGTACATCTCGTCCGCAGCCAACTGCTGTGCCGTCGTTCTGTCCGTATGTCGGGTTCATCCGCCACGTCCCGCTAGCACACCGGATCGTATGCCGATCGCCTTCTTGACTTCTTCCACGATCACTTCCGGTGGCAAGGTCATGCCGCCGCAGACGCGCGGTCCGGCGACGACTCGCTTGCTGTTTGGGATCGTGGCTTTGATCTCTTTGGCCAGCCATCCAATAACATTGAACTCGGGCACGATGATATGCGAGGCATGTTTGGTCGCCTCGAGCAGTTCTTCTTCCGGCCACGGGCGCAGAGTTTTGATTTTCACCAGCCCGACGCGAATGCCTTCATCGGCCAGCAGGCGGATGGCTTCCCGTCCTTGAGAGACGGCGGTTCCTGAGGAGACGATGAGGATGTCGGCATCGACGTCCTCTGTCTCGATCAAGCCATTCAGCCATGCGATGGTGTGCTTGCGCGACCGTTCTGCCGCGGCCCAGACTTCTTGCTGCCAGCTCGCGTGCGTAGCGTAGCTGATGTAGTTGCTCTTCATCACAAAGGGATCGCGCATCATCCGAACCGGGGGACATTCCATATCCATGCAGGGAACGGGGGAACGATAGGGATCATAGGGCGGCAGGCACATATCGACAGGCGTCAAGTCGACGACGTCTTTCGTATGAGTCACGAAGAAGCCGTCGCAACAGAGGGCCAAGGGTAAATGTACGTCCGGCTCTTCCGACACCATGTAGCCCTTCAGAATCCAGTCGTAAAAATCCTGCGCGGTTTCCGCATGCCAGACGAGCATGCCCGTATTCATGAGGTAGGCGATCTCGATCGTGTCCGGTTGGATCGAGAGGGGAGAATTGATACCGCGGCAGGTCACGATACATTGGATCGGCAATCGGGATCCGGCCCACATCGGAAAGTTTTCCATGGCCCGCATAGTGCCCGGTCCGGCGGTCGTCGTGAAGACACGGGCCCCGCCGAAGGCGGCGCCGGCGCACTGCGACATGACCGCAAATTCGCTCTCCCCACGGAAATAATCACCGATATAGCCCTCGGCAAAGAGCTCCCCGCACAAGGCGGCTGCCTCGCTCTGAGGTGTGATGGGATACGCCACCATCACATCGACGTTCGCGCGCCTGACGGCCTCCTTAATGACTTCGCTGCCGGTAAAAAACGACGGCGTGCGAGGCGCGTCGTTCATCATCACGCGTGGATCGGTGATGACTTGCCCCTTCTTATTCGTGGTTCCGATGATGGCTGTACTGTCCATGGCTAGTCCCTTTCTATCGAACGGCGGTGGCCGGCGATCCGGCGTACCGTGTGATGACGTTATGCGCTGAATGAACTGCCGCACCCACAGGTCGTTTTGGCTTGTGGGTTCTTGATCTCAAAGCCGGAACCTTGCACTGTGTCGCGAAAATCGACTTCGCAGCCGACCAGCAACGGGGCGCTCTGAGAGTCCATGATGACCTTGACGTCACCTTTCTCGATCACCGTATCGTCTTCGCTCATGACGGACTCGAAGGCCATGCCGTACTGATAGCCATGGCACCCACCGCCCTTCACGTAGACGCGCAGGCCGACCGTGTCTTTCTCTTCCTGCATGAGTTCTCGGATCTTCCCTTCTGCCGTCGGTGTGATCGTAATCATGGCGTTGCTCCTTATATCTGCGTTGACTGATGTGATCGATAGACCTCAGCTCCACTCCATGTGCGGAGGCACCTCTGCCACCCCAAGCAATCAAAGCTCTTGGGCCCAGGGCATCGACACAGGGATTTCGAGGAACATTCGGCGAAAAAGCGGCGGAGACCAGGGAATCGGTCGCGCAAGATATGGGAGGGAGAGAATGTGACGCGCGAGGATAGGACGGTCGGCGTGGCTCAGTACGTCATAGGTTCACCCTGGGCGCATTAGGCATCAGAGTCAAGCGCTATTAAGGGTACAAAGCGAAGAAGAGATGGTGCGGGTAACAGTTAGATGTTGCCGTTGCAACGTAACAGTATCGTTGGAGTATTCAGGCCTGCATGAGATGAAATAGCTTACGATCTGACGTTCGGTATCGGATTGGATCGAGAGTTTTGGCTGAGAAACAGCAAGATTAACCGTCTGCGATGGCCGCTATCGACCAGTTACCGACCTTCGCGCTGACTTCCTATAGGGCCGGTTCAGACTGTCAACGGCCATTCAAGCTTCTTGGGTGGTGACCAAAGCCATGCCAATGCGATGTTGTAAGACATGGATATTCAGCGTCGGCTTATCGGAGTACAACGGCCATTGAGATGAGCCGAAGCGGTGGATGAAGGCGACCGCTCCGATACGGGCCAGCAACAGTTGCTCTGCTCAGCCTATCTGGTTTCGCTCGCAGTTTTTCGCAATAGAACACTGCACAGCAGCGGTGCGCTAATCGACAGCAGTAATAATACAAACTTGCCGACTGTCACCAAGCCCAGCCCACTCGCTAACAGCTCATTCCTGGCTGGGAAACCGGCAAGCAGGCTGAACAACATGGCGTTTTCCAACATGTCTGTGGCAAACCACAAGAGGGGTAGCGCCAATAAGCTCTTCCGCACTCTTGTGCCAAGTGCAATGCGCGCGCTGACATAGCGAGCCAACAGCAGCAAGAACACCAGCAAAGTCAGGGGGAACAGCACATCTGTGCTGTAGGTAAACTGCTGATACAGCGTGCGTCCCGCCACCCCGAACTCGGTTAGTCGGGCATAAACCTCCGCACTGGAAAATGCTGGCCGCTGATCCAGCAGGCGCAGGCCTGCAGTTGCGCTAGCAATAGCCTTGACACCACCAAATAATGGAAATATATGGGTCGATATAAACGCGCTGGCGAAAATGGCAAAGGCGCTCAGCACTGGCCAAATAGAAGTGGCCGTTCGAGTCGCCCCTTCAGTACTTGCCCCCGCAGCAGGCTCGCGCGTGGCCGGTAGTTGTCTGCGCACCAGCCGAGTGACCAGCCAGCCGCCAAGCACGAAGCCGAGCAAGAAAACCATTGGAATATAAATAATGTGTTCCTGTGGCATTGCATGTTCCTCTTCTAAAACAGTAGGTATGCCACGCATGGGCCGATGCTTGTCTTTGGCAATGGGGCAAGAACGCCAGATGGAGAAGCAGAGCGTTACCTGTGAAGCCTAACAATATTTAGGCAGACTGTATAATCGCGTTACGGCAGATTGTCCACTTCTGCCTAAACCGGCAGGCAAGCACCGATCGCCAGCCCTAACCCATTGCAGCAGGACAAGTTCCGATCCACTACCGCGATGGTCTCGCCGTCTTCTGCCGATCGGCGTAAGCCCCCCCCCTTTTCTGGTAGCGGTTGCTCACGTACTTCTGCTTTGGGTCGGGGCTGTGTGAAAACTCGTAGGTAGTTCGATTTTGCATGCTTTCAGGGGCCCTCAGACCATTGCCCGACTCGAAATAATCGAATACAGCTCATTCTGAGAGGTCGATTTTCTTTGATGCCAATTCCGTTCCCGTTTTCACACAGCCTCGGTCGAGACCTGCCGGTCACCGGCCTATGTTCTGACACGACCTGCCCGATCATATGGGGGTGCTCACAAGATTCAGACGATAACGTAGGCTACCGAGGTGACCCGCTTCCATGATCGGCAAGCACTCGTTTCGTGCGACTGGCATTACGGAATATCTCCGCAATGGCGGAAAACTGGAAATCGCGCAGCAGATGGCCAACCATGAGAGTGCTCGTACGACGGCGCTCTACGATCGACGCACCGATCAGGTGTCGTTGGATGAGGTGGAGCGCATTGTGATCTGAGGCAAAACAAGGAGCGAGAGGCCGCGCTCAGGCGGCCTCCGTGAGATAAGGCTGCAGCTTGTGCAGGTGATCGGCGGTACGCTGGGCATGGGCAGCGCCACCCAAGCCAAGAAAGAGCTTGCAGGACGTACGGTTATACCGTACATTAGCAGAAGATGATTATTCGATCCGTGCGCCACCGAGGCCTGAAACGCCTCATCGAGAACAACCAAACTAAGGGCCTCAGGCCCGATCTGGTGAACCGGGTCCGCAATATCCTGACGGCCCTGATTGTTGCCGAGGATATGAAGACGTTCCTGGAAGGAGTACCACCGGGCTGGCGGGTGCATCAGCTCACCGGCAACCGCAAGGGCACCTGGAGCATTTCGACCTCGGGTAACTGGCGGATCACGTTTGAAGAAGAGAATGGGTATTTGGATTTATTGGATTTGGAGGACTATCACTAATGGCAAAGAAAAGCATGAAAATCGGCATGATGCCTTCCCATCCGGGAAGCTTCATTAAGACGGAAATTCTGGACGAGCTGGGCCTCAGCGTCACCAAGGCGGCTGAAATCCTGGGCGTGCGCCGCGCCACGTTTTCCGATCTGGTGCACGAGAAAGCGGCGCTCTCCCCTGAAATGGCCTTGCGGCTGGAAAAGGCGTTTCACCTGAAAATGGACATGCTGCTTCAGATGCAAGCCTGGTACGACAGCACGGAGATGCGCAAGCAAGCGAAGAAGATCAAGATTGAGCCGTATGTCTCGGTATAAACCCTTGACATCCTCCCCAGCCTAGTGGTGCGGTAGTAATCCTGCAATGCAGTCGAAGTACGGGTAAACTGTCGAGGATAATCTCGGTCTGCCACTGCATTATCCACAAATAGCTTCCAGTCGCGTGTATAAACTATCAAACCGTGTACGGGTAAACGGTCGAACCTCGTTCCTCACTCCCATGTCCAAATGGGATGAATGCGGCTTTGGATGTGTGCTCTGGGCACGGGCCCAAAGTAGCGAGCTTCGAAGGAACGGCTATTCGTGTCCGACATCAACAAGAATTCAGATAGGCCAAGACGATGATCGATCACACGAAAGCGTGGCACGGCATATCGCCGCAACGGCGGGAAGCTGGAAATCGCCCAGCAGATGGCCAATCATGAGAGTGCCCGCACGACGGGGCTCTATGATCGGCACACCGATCAGGTGTCGCTCGATGAGGTCGAGCGCATTGTAATTTGAGGGTTGGCGCGGCCAGAATCAGCCGCGCATTCTTCAACGGAATGGTGCAACACGGAAACGCACCTATTTGCGATGGTTCCGCACGTGTTTCAGAACGTACCCGTTGTGAAACAAAAGAAAGGCTCTGTCCCGGCTGGCCGGAATCGGCCAAGTGCGGAAGTTCGGCGCCGAGATCGCACCGCCGTAAAGCGGTCCTCAGCCCTGTCGCATTAACGACCTGGCGTTCAGCCACGAGCGGCGAACGCGACCTTCACCAAACCGCTATGCCTCGCGCCGCTCGTCGGCTGGAGCGGCTTGTTAGACCGCTGCCCGACTCCTCAAAAGTTACCCGACTTCAGATTGCGCCGGAGCTCATGGCCTGCTTCGGTGGAACCGACAATCTCGGTTACGACGCCAATAACCCGACGCGTGTCGTAGTAGCCGACCCGTAAGATGGGCAACCGGAAGCTCTGAATCTGGGGATAGCCCGAGGACTCCAGGTGAGTGGCCGCGGCATCATAGTCCGCATCGTCCAGCCAGTACGCCACGTGCTGAACGGCGTCACCATGTCGATCAAGTGACTCCTGGTACATGCTGGCCCCCGAGACAGGCTGGATCAGTTCGATCTGGGTGTCTCCTGCGTAGGCGATGTGAAGGTTGCAGACCCAGTTCCCGGGCTTCCCGAGATACGTGCCCTCGGTGTCCTTTGCGGCGAGGTTGTCCATGTGCATGAAGCGGCTGATTCCCATCGTTTCAACGAAGAACTTCTCGGCGGCCGCAAGGTCTCGGACAACCCAGGCAACTTGGCAGAACGCTGGAGCAATCACTGGCTTTGTCATGTTGGACTCCTGTGGTTTCTGTGCGTACCGAAGCGGTCTAATCGGGATAGGAAGAAGCCTCACGGCCCCTCCCTCCCACACCACCGGACGAAC
>ERZ1292625.366-Hain-H41-01um-R1-366-length-70829-cov-30_pt1 | contig 70829 bp, 91 predicted proteins | sample MGYA00564400_ERZ1292625 | MGnify/ENA primary metagenome ERZ1292625 (study PRJEB36523, sample SAMEA6512639) | groundwater metagenome | collected 2019-01-08 | study: AquaDiva: Metagenomics assemblies of 32 groundwater samples | reverse complement strand
TAAAGTCTCAATATCCATACTATCATTATAATGATAACACTATATAAATATTGTGTTTTGGGAGAAAGATGAAAAGAAAGTTTTCATTATAGGAGATTATGGTCCAGAACATTACTCTATTGAAAGTGTTCATAAAACTAAAGAAGGCGCATTAAAGGCTTGGAACAAACATAGATTAGAGATGCTCAATGATAAAAAAGAAAGTCTCGAAGGAAATAAAACGTGGATTAATGAAACCGGGGAGATGTATGAAGAAATGATTAAGAATCTGTCAAACGAAAATCCTGAAACAATGGACAACGGCGTACATGATACACCATTCCTAGAAGAGCATAAAGTTGAAGAGTAAAATTTAACTTATATTTTATTCCAAAAAACATTAATTCGCTTTTTCTCTTAATTTCTAAATATCTATCCAATTTGTACATCTTATAAATTCAAGAAGCATGCATTCATAACCAATTTTTTTGCAGATATCCTCAGATATTACTTTCTCAATATATCAAATTCATCTGCTGATTGTATATGCCCATTTTCCATTAAATGTTTTACAATACTATCTTTATCTAAACCAACTCGTCTGGCCACTAAGTCTGAATGGCTGTTACGAGCAATACCTTTTTTAAGTTTATATGTAGGTCTTGTTCCATCAAATTCCATTTCTACACCTTCTCCAGCTCCAACTTCAGCGAAATCATCCACTAAGGAATCATCATGAGTTATGTAAACAACGGTTGGTTCTTTATGATATAATCCTTGTAAAATATTTCTAATATGTACGTCCCTTTCCTGTGGCCTAGTCCCTTCTATTAAGTCATCAACTATAACTAAAGAACGAGGAGTTGACCCAAAGACTATTTCTCTTGCACGAGACATATTTCTTCCAAAACTGCCTTCAGCATCGTGGATAGAGTTAGGTTCTCCTGTAAACAAAAATATTCTATCAGCTACACTTACTGTAGCAGACTCTGCAGGCACATAACAACCTTTTTGAGCAAGAAGTTGCGCATAAACAATAGATTTCACTAAAGAAGTCTTTCCGCCAGTGTTAGGTCCTGTTAGAAATGCAATTCTATTTTCATCTAATTCTACATCATTCGGAGTATAATCTCTGTTTTTTATAGCTGTTACTCCATTTACTAAGTTAGTTGCTCTAAAAAAATGTTTAGGAGAATCTACTACAGTTGGCAAAGAAGCAACAGGTAAGCTCTCTGCATAGCTATCATAAGCATTAAGTTCGTCAATTCTTGCAATTGAATCGTATGCTACATCTATACTTTTATCATCAGATCCCTTTAAGAAAGAGCTTACTAAATCTAAAGTTAAGCTCTTCTGTTCTTTTTTATTTCTTCTTATTTTAAAGAAATTTCTAGTAGGTTTCTTTCCTAATTCATTAATTTTAGTGACTAACTCCATTAATTTTCTAGAACCAGTATATAATTTATTACCTTCAAAAGATTTAGCCTTATCTAGCAGTTCAGCTAAGTATCTGTCTTCTATATGTGGAGCTTCGCTTAACTTTTCAGAAAGTCTCCCAAGTTCTTCACCTAAATTTAAAAAATAATATCTAGCATAATCTAAATCAGAAAAGCCTCTATCTCTTTGTCTACCTCCAACAGCATGCTCTAAATCTCTAATTCCAGAAAAAGTAGTCTCTTCCCATTCTTCCTTTCCTTTAACACCAAATAAGGATTTTACATAATCTTTAACTTCTTGATTATTTTTTATTTCTCTTAGTGCTCCATGCTTAGCGTTAATTTCTCCTAATTCATATGCTCTAACAACTCTTCTCTGACCCCTATCAGTTCTAGCAAGCATTTCTAAAGTTCTATCTAAAAGTGCTATTTCTGCGCCTTCGCTGCTTCTATAATCAAGATCCAATACTATAGAAAACAAGCAACATCTTGCTTTTTAAATATTTGTATTAGTACCACTATATAGAAATAACAGGATAAGGAAATTGTTAGATTATAGAGAAAATAGCGGAAAGCGGTGGGAGGCATTATACGGAGAGCGCAAAAAGAGTCACTTCTTGAATTTATCATCTCTAAATTGACTTTCCATCAGCAGGTTTTTTTAAGAGAATTTGAAGCAGTCATTTCCAATAGGATATTACTAAATAGTGACAGAAAGATTTAAATAGCTTAAGAAACATTGTTTTTTATGAATTTGAAGTTCGTGTTTATTGCTTTGATGGTTTTAGCTGTGTCTTTGACATCTATGGGACAAAGTTTAGTTTCTGAACCTGAGACAATGCATTCTTGGTCTGGAAATTACAATGCTGTTCCTGTAGCTAATGATCTTTCTGCATCATCTACGCCAATTTCAACTGTTCCTACTAGTTTATCTACGCCAGTTTCTGTTGAGTCAACTAGTCCTGTCTCTAATAGTGTACCTCCTTTTTCTATAGGTCCTTCTATTAATTCTATACCAACACCTATTGCACCTGTTTTAATTGAGGCTTCTGCTAGTGCTACTCCTATTATACCTGCTGGACCTAGGATTTTAGTTACTTCGAATCCTGTATCTATCGTTCCAGTAAATCCTGTTAATTCTATGCCAGTACCTATTGCACCTGTTGATTCAGGTTATGTGGTTACCTCAAACCCTGTACCTATAGCTCCAATAGTTCCTTCTGTTAATTCGATTCCTACATCCATTGCACCTGTTGATCCTCAGATAATAGTTATATCAGGGCCGACTAACCCTGTTAATCCTTCATCAAATAACAATGATGATAATAGTGGTAGAAATAATAATGGTAATGGTAGAAACTCAAATAATAACGATGATGAATCAAATGGTAGAAGATTAAACACAATAACATTGCCATTAGAAGAATTGAGCACATCTTCTGAAGATGAAAGTGACTCTAGATTTTCTAAAATTACTGGAGCAGTTATTGGAGTTCTTGGAAACAAAGGTGCTTTAGGTTTGGGAATATTGTTAGTTGTTGTTGGGGTAGTTGGATTATTTGTTTATAACAGACAGAGATTTGGAATTGTTAAAGCTAACTAATTTTGATTGTTTTTATTGAGAAAAGTCTATATTGTTTATTATTCCGTCAGCATTGTCTATGACGTGTCTTAAAGCATCATCGTGAGTTGCATTTCTGTTTTGTTTTAAATGTTCTAAAGCACTTGTTGCTCCAGCAATAATTGCAAGATGTAAATCTTTTTCCTTATTCATGAAGCACTTGATAATTATTAGTATTTAAGGATTCTTGCACTATATTGATTTATTATATTGATTTATTATATTTATTTTTAAAGAGAACATACCATGTGAGTGGTGCTAATCCTCCAATAAAATATCCACCTAAAAAGAATGACTTCCATATCCATTTATCATGCCTGTAACCGCTCCTAAAATTGTGGAATTTAATAATAATTCAATAGATGCATCTCTAGGGAATTCACCTGATTCATCTTCAACAGTAATCTCTAATGGAGATCGTAGTTTTCCCAATGCCTAATGGTCCTCTAATTAGAATATAATAACTCATAAAGATAATGTGCTTATCTTAAATTTTAAACTTATTGGAAACACTAAATCAACAAGTTGATTTGGTTATAAGCCTCTGGAGGGGATTGAACCCCCGACCCCCAGTTTACGAAACTGGTGCTCTACCGGCTGAGCTACAGAGGCGTATAAAAGAATAAAAAGGTAGATGTTTTTTAAAACATATGTCTGCTAAACTGTTTACTCTATCTGTAATTATATTTCTTGCTTTGGCATTTGTGATGTTTCTTTTTATTGATTCATTCAATGGAAATTTAAATGAGGCAACAGGGCTTGTTGTAAACACAGAATCTTTTCCAAATTATCTTGAGACACATCCTGCAGTTGAATCATTGCCTAAAAGCTCATCTTTAGAGTTGATTATAGGTAGTAAGACTTATGAGATAGATGGAAAAAATGTTATTTTATCTGATGGAAAAAATACAGATAAAGATATTAAAGTAATATTGCCACAAGGCTATGAATCTGTAATCGGAGAAATTGGGCTGTGTGATGCAATAAAAAAAGCTAATAAAAATAAAGAGCTTGACTTTGAATTATATGTTAATAAAGCAACGTTATTATTAAAATATAGAAAGTTGCTTAAATATAGTGATTGTTTAAACTAAAATGAAATCTAAGATAATTAATGCATTGAAAATAACTGGTCTTGATCCTAAGACTATTGAAGAATTGGTGGAGATACCTAAAGATTTGACTAATGGAGATTATGCATTTCCTTGTTTTATTTTATCTAAGACTATGAGAAAAAATCCCTTAGAAATTGCTAAAGAAATTGCTGACAAAATAAATAAAGATGGTTTTGAAAGAGTTGAGGCCACTAGAGGATATATTAATTTCTTTCTAGATTCAAAGAAATTTGCATATAATCTACTAAAGACAATTTCTAAAGAGAAGAAAAAGTATGGGTCAAATAAAGTGGGCAAAGGTAAAAAGTTTATGATGGAGTTTTCTCAACCAAATACCCATAAAGCATTTCATGTTGGACATATTAGAGGGACATCACTTGGTGAGAGTATAGCCAGGCTAAGAGAATTTTCTGGATATGATGTAATAAGAGCTAATTATTCTGGAGATACTGGGATGCATATTGCAAAGTGGTTATGGGCTTACACTAAGTTTCACAAAAAAGAGAAAATACAAAATGATGAAAGTTGGTTTGCTAAAATATATGTTGAGGCAGTTCAAAAACTTGATGGAAATGAAGATGGGGAAAATGAAGTTTTAGAGATAAATAAAAAACTTGATGAGAAAAGAGATAATAAACTTCTGAAATTGTGGAAAGACACTAGGTCTAAATCTATAACTGCTTGGAAACCAGTTTACAAGGATCTTGATGTTAAATTTGATGAACATTTTTTTGAAAGTCAATTTGAATTGGCTGGAAAAAATATTTCTTATGAATTAGTTAAAAAAGGATTTGCAGAGATATCTGATGGTGCAACAATTATAAATCTAAAAGATAAAAATCTAGGAGTCTGGGTTCTACTTAGAAGAGATGGAACTGTTTTATATTCTGCTAAAGACCTTGCTCTTGCAGAGAAGAAATTTGATAAATATGATGTTGATGAATCTTTAGTTATAACCAGTGTTGAACAAAATTTACATTTTCAACAACTAAAAAAAACTCTCGAAATTATGAAGTTCAAGAATTGGGAGAAGTATTATCATTTAGGTTATGAGTCTGTAAGACTCCCTGAAGGAAAAATGTCTTCTAGAACTGGAAACAATATTCTTTACGCGGATTTTAGAAATGAATTGGTTGAGGCTGCTAAAAAAGAAATAAATAAGAGAGAAAAGCTGAGCGAGGTTGATGCAGAAAAAAGAGCTATTGCAATTGCAGTGGCTGGTATGAAGTATCCTATGATAAAACAAGATACAAACAAAGTAATTATATTCAATAAAGAAGAGGCAATTAGATTCGAAGGAGATACTGGACCTTATTTGCTTTATAGCTTGGCACGAGCCAATAGTATTTTAAAAAAATCTAATAAAATAAAGGGTAATTTTATAATTCATCAAGTGGATGAATATGAAAGAAAACTAATAAATGAATTAGCTAAATTTCCTGAAATAGTTGATGGATCTTCTAAAAATTTATCTCCAAACCTAATTGCACATTATTCTTACAGTTTAGCGCAAATGTTTAATGAATTTTATCATACTTGTGCTGTTATTGGAAGCAAAGAAGAAAAATTTAGGGTTGCTTTGGTTTCTGCTTTTGTACAAGTACTCGAAAATGCGTTGCATTTGCTTGGAATACCTACGCTTGATGAGATGTAGAAAAATTTATATATAATGCATATATAACAGATGTATAATGGCAGAAGGATCTACAATTTTGTTAAGTAAAGAAGTCATAAATCTTTTGAAAGAAGCAAAAGATAATCCCAGAGAAACTTATGACGAAATTTTAAGAAAAATTATTAATATCTATTTAAATTTAAAAAAACGCAATCAATATGACAAATTTCTTCATGAAATACAGAAGCCAAAAATGAAAGAGTTATGGGGAACTAAACATGACGAAATATGGGATAATGTATAAGTTTGGAGAAGTTATTCTCGCGCGGGTTCAGTATGTTGATACATTTGAAATAAAGCCTAGACCAGCTGTTGTATTATTTGAGGAATTTGGAAATATTGTCTGTGCTGGAATAACAAGTAACTTGGAAATGGAAGGCATTCCTCTTAGTAAATCTGAAGGAGCAATTACAGATAGCATAATAAAGCTTAACAGCATTGTAACAGTTTCAGAAGAAATGGTTAGTCGCAAGTTATTTCATCTTTCTGAAAAGAAGAAAAGATTATTGAAAGAAGAATTTATTAAAAGACTATCGCAGTGAGGTAATCTTTAAATACGCCTGAAGAATTCTAAAAGCTCCATGATAGGTATTGAACAAGTTTTGTTGATGAGTACCGGGGTTTCTTTCGTAGTTTTGATTGTCCTTCTTTTCTTTTCTAGTAAGAAGAATCATAAAATAAAAGAAAATAAATATTTGAGTAAAGACTTGATTAAGATAAAGGAAAAGGTTTCTGAAGATTAATGAGTGTGTTTGATGGAAAATACTGAAACAATTTACATTGCTAAGATCAAATGTTCACAAAGATTTTTAATAATACACACTTGGTCTGGAGATCAGCGTCAAAATAGTTATCAAGAAAGTATTGATTATTTGAGAGGATATTTAACTGGAGTCAGAACTAGAACTAAGAATGTCACTGTCTTAAATGGTATTTCGGAAAATGGAAGAAATTTGCCTGCTGGAATAGAAGCTGAGTCGTTATCTTATTATGAATTGGATGACTTAGGTTCAATAGTTAATGGAATTAAACCTTCTAGAAACACTTAAAAAGCACATTATAATCGATTTATTGTAGGCGAGTTGGCACGTTAGCCCTGTGCTGTTACACCCGCGGGCTTCAAGTGAACTTAAAGGAGTACGTGAAACGAACAAACTCTCGTCTTTTACCGGACGTTGAGGTATTGTCCTGTTCGACCGTGCTCCTGTGAACTGGGTCAGACCTTGATCGGAGCAGCCCTAAGCAGAAGCTTCGGTGCTTACCGGAGTGCGATACCGAGGATGGTAGAAGGTCAAACGATTTTTTGACGTCAAGCAAACTCCCCGCCTACGTTATTCTTTTCTTAATACATACAGTTTAAAAATTACATTTACTTTGATTATTTGATGAATAAAAGAGGACAGGTTTTTTTGATGGCTGCACTTATAATTGTAGGGATAGTGATAAGTCTAGTAAGAATCTCAAATCAGAGTACAACTAGAGATAAGCCCGAAGCATTTTTTGATTTAGGAGATGAAATTAATTTTGAAACTAAAAGAGTTCTTGATTATGGTGTTGTAACATCCTCAAATGTCAGTAGACTTGCATCACAATTATTAAACAGTTACAGTGAAAATATAGGAAACCAAGATGTTGCATTTGTGTATGGAAATGCTCAAACTGGAATTTATGCATATTATTATGAAAGTGTGCAAGTTGTTGGAGTTACTCTTCTTGACGGGATACTTGTCCCGATTACTATACAAAGCGGAGAAGAAATTGAAGCTGAATATACTGGAGCCTCGAATAGTGTTAGAATAAGAATTGAGGGTGTAGATTATGTATTTAATTTAAAACCTGGACAGAACTTTTATTTTGTATTATCTAAAGATGAAGATGGAGAGAAATTTGTTACTGTTGAATAAAAGAGCAGTTAGCCTTATGGTGGGATATGTTTTACTTATAGCTATTGCTGTAGCATTATCAACGGCTGTTTTCTTTTACTTAAAACTTTATTTACCTGATGAAAGACCTGAATGTGATGTTGATATTAAACTATCAATAGATTATGCTTCCTGTACTCTGAACCGCCCTACAAATCCGCTCTTTTCAACAATAAATTTGAATATAACTAATAGAGGATTATTCAAAGTCGAAGGTGCGTACGTAAAAATAGGAGATTACAATAGAGCATTTAGAGAGAATTTGAATCTTGATTTAAATTTAAATTCAATATGTAATGGAAACACGAGTGTCTTAAATCCAGGTGAAAAATTTTGTAAGACATATACTTATAATTTAGTACCTACTCAAGTACAAGAGATAAGTGTTCAGCCAGTTATATGGATAGAAAATGAGCCTGTTCTTTGTCCTGAAGCAGTTGTTACTAAAATAGTTCCTTGTGTTGCACCTTGATTTTATTTCTTCTAGTGTCGATGCATGTCAACATATAAAAACAAATGTTTTCTTTCTAAAAGATGTTCAAAAAGGGTGTTAGTCCTGTTGTGGCTACAGTTTTGCTAATTGTTATTGTTGTTGTTCTTGCAGCTATTATCTTTATTTGGGCCAGAGGCTTTTTATCTGAAAGTGCTACCAAAGGAGATAGAGTTGTTGAAAGTTCTTGTGAAGATGTAAGATTTGAAGTGCAGATAGCTCTAACTGCTTCTCAATGCACTGGAAGTGCAATAGACATCAACAACATCGGAAATATCCCTATCTATGGGGCTAAAGTTCTTCAGTACGACGATGCTACTGGCTCTGTAGAAGTTATTGACCAGGCATTTAATGGCGGTACTGTGAAAGTTGGAATGTCTTCTTATGCTTGCCTAGGATTTACTGTTAATAGCGGAGATAAATTTAGAGTGATACCTAAACTGCTTGCTGAAAAGGAAGAAAGAAAAATAGCTTATACTTGTCCTGAAAAAGATGGACAGACGGTTGTTTACTAATTGAAAAGATATAAAAACTATTTTTTGCTTTATACTTTATGGTGATGTTTAGAAAAGCTGTTAGTCCTGTTGTTGCTACTGTACTCTTACTTGTTTTAACAATAATTATTGGAGGAATAGTATTTTCTGTTGTAATACCTTTTGTTAATGATAAACTTGGGGACAGTAAGGACTGCCTGGATACATTTGAAGGCGTAGAATTTCCTGAGAGTAGATTTAATTGTTATGATTCTAATTCTAGCGAAACTGGATTTTCTGTTAAGATAAACAAAGAAAAGATATCAAAAGTTAAAGTTGGACTTATTAATAATAATGGAAATTCTGATGTTTATGATATTTATAATGGTTCAACTGTCTCTAATTTAAGAGTTCTTGGAGCTAATCCTGATGATCCTTTAACTTTCCCTAGTGTTGGTGGTCAGAGGACTTATGTAACTACTGGAGTTTACCAGAAAGCAGAAATCTCTGCGTTGACTGCATCTGGTGAAGTGTGTTCTGTTGCGGATACTATTGAGTTTGAGCCTTGCAACGGAGTTAGTTTCTAATGAATTTTAGAAGGGGACAAATCTGGGTTGAGACTGTAATCTATACTCTAATAGGTCTTGCATTAATAGGACTTGTTCTTGCAATATTAACACCTAAAGTAAAGGAGTTTAGAGATAGATCCGTGATTGAACAAACAATAGGGTCTCTAAACACATTTGATTCAAAAATTGTAGAGATACTTGATGCTCCTGGAAATAAGAGAAAAATTAATTTTAGATTAGACAGGGGCGCGATCTCAGTAGATTCGATAGAAAATGAACTTGAATATGTGCTTGAAGAATCTAATGTGCGTTATTCAGAACCTGGGGTTGAATTAAATCTTGGAAGAATAAAAGTTTTGACTGAAGAGCTTACTGAAAGATATAAAATAACTTTATCGCTACCTTATGTTTATAACATTACTTATGATGGATCAGATAGACAAAAACAAACTTTTACTCCAGTAAGCATCCCTTATGAGTTCTTTGTTGAGAATAGGGGTATTGTAAATAATAAGCCTTGGATAGACATAACTGAAGGTTCTTAAAGATAGGTTTAAATGTCTCGTTGATTTTATTTTGTAGAGGTGAAAAATGGTGATAACTATAAATCCTAATCCTATTGTACCTGATTTACCTAAGACAATGGATAGAACAAAAATTGACGTTAGGTATGCATTAATACAACCTTTTGCTAATGCTCATATTTATTGGGATGATAATTCTGAAGAGCTCATTTATGATGTTGAAGAACCACTTTTAAAAGAAGATGAAAAGGGCGTAATTAAGAAATTAGAAGATGCTATGATTGAACTAATTAATGTCAATGTAGTTACTGAAAAAACTCCTGAAAAAATAATGGAGTATGTTGATAAAACTGCTAAATTTCTTATAAGTGAATTAAATATTAAAATTGAAGAAGGAAGTTATGAAAAGATATTCTATTATTTATATAGGGATTTTGTAGGTTTTAATGAAATAGAACCTTTATTGAGAGACTATTTTATAGAAGATATTGAGTGTAATGGTGTTAATACTCCGATTTACATAGTTCATAGAGTATATAGTAATATTAGAACTACATTAAAATTCAGCGAGATAGATCACTTGTCAAGTTTTGTTGAGAAGCTTGCTCAAAGGTCTGGAAAATATGTTTCTTATTCTGAACCTTTGCTTGATGGAACATTACCTGACGGATCTAGAGTAAATGCTACATATACCCAAGATGTTACCTCTAAAGGACCTACTTTCACTCTTCGTAAATTTACGAAAATACCATGGACCCCGATACAACTTATATCATTCAATACTTTAAGTCCTGAGATGCTTGCATACTTTTGGATTCTTGTGCAATACAAATCAAACATATTTATTGCTGGAGGAACTTCTTCGGGTAAAACTACATTACTTAATGCTATTGCATTTTTTATTCCTCCAGAGGCTCATGTCGTTAGTATTGAAGATACTAGAGAACTAAACTTACCTAGAGAAAATTGGATTCCTGCAGTTTCCAGAGTTGCTATTGGTAAAGGAGGTGTTGGAGAAGTAGACTTATTTGATTTGTTAAAAAATTCTTTCAGACAGAATCCTAACTATGTTATCGTTGGAGAGGTTAGAGGTAAAGAGGCTTTCGTATTATTCCAGGGAATGGCTTCAGGACACCCTTCTATAAGCACAATGCACGCTGATTCTGTTGATACTTTGATAAAACGTTTGGAAACTCCCCCTATTGAGCTTTCACCTACTCTCGTGAACTCTCTTGACTGTGTAGCTATAATGACTCATGCACTAATAAAGAAGAATGAAACTAGAAGATTAAGAGAGATAGTTGAGATAATTAATGTAAAAGGAGATGGAATGGTTTTGGTTAATACTCCTTTTGTATGGAATCCAGGTCAAGATACTTTCTATTTTAAGAAAGAAAGTAAAGTTTTCGAGAAAATATCTGTTCGTTATGGATTGACTGTAGAAGAATTACAAAAAGAGTTTGCAAATAGAACAAAACTGTTGTATGAACTTTATAGGAGAAAAATATTTGGTTTTGATGAAGTTAGGAAGATAGTTGTTGATTATTATCGAAATTCTAAACTTGTTTTACAAAGGTTTGGCATAGAGTAGATTAAAAGATATATAAAGCAATTTCTCCTTTCAGTTTTATGAGGAAAGAGGATGTTGTTTTAGCTTACAAAATGCTCGTTCAGATGAAAGATATTGTAAACAAACTGGATAATGCATTGGAAAAACATGAATTTGAAATGGTCTCTCAACTAAAAGAAAAGTTGTTTGAACTACAAAGGAGTTTTGATAAAATACTATGATCATTAAAAGTTTGAAATCTAATATTGATGCTGAAATAGGGATGATACGTGAGCTTGATAATATTTACTCTAATGAGTCTCAGCTTGATTCTGAAGAAATTAGAATATATTCTCAAATAGCCGAGTCTTTGATAAAAAGAATAAAAATATTGAATAATAGTTTGCCTGAATTAATAAATAAAATAGATAATTTTGATTTGTCAAAGAATCAATCTGAAAAATTTAAAAAACTAGAAGTAATTCCGTTAAAAGAGGTTTCAGTTTTTGTTTCTGAGAGGGGAAGGAATGAGTTCTTGAAAGAACTTAATATTGATTCTCAGTTACTTAAAAAAATAAAGAAGAGACAGAAAGAAAAACCAAAAAGAATAGAAAAATTTAATACTACAAATTGGTATGGGAAAACTTCGAATAGATTTTTCTTCAATTTCTCACAGAGACTCGTTAATGAAGGTTCTTTCAAATCACTTATACTTGATATAAAGAAAAGTAATCTAAATATACTTTCAACCACTTATTTGTCTATGATGTTTATGTCTATTTTAGTTGCATCTTTTGTAAGTATATTTGTTATGATATTTATGCTATTTTTTACTGTAGATTTTTTTAACTTGTCAATAAAAATATATTCAGAATCTTACATATTGCGCTTAATTAAAATTTTGTGGATACCTCTTGCATTTCCTGGAGTTGCTTTCTTGCTTTTCTATTCTTATCCTGCTGCTGAGAAGAAATCTACCTCTGGAAAAATAAATCAAGAAATTCCTTTTGTTGTTATTCATATGGCCTCTATCTCTGGAAGTGGAATTGAACCCATTGAATTATTTAAGATAATTGCAACAAGTAAAGAATATGAATTTGCTGGAAATGAATTTAGAAAAATATTAAACCAAACAAACCTTTATGGTTATGACTTGAGTACCGCTCTAAGAAATGTTTCTTTATCTACCCCTAGCTCCAGATTCTCTGAGTTACTTAATGGGATGGCAGTTACAATAAATTCTGGTGGGGATATGAGGAAATTTTTTGAGAAAAGAGCTGAAAGTTTATTACTTGAGTATAGACTTGAAAGAGAAAAAGCTAATAAGTCTGCTGAAACTTTTATGGATTTGTATATTAGCATAGTAATTGCTACTCCTATGATTATGGTTATGCTACTTGTTATAATATCCATATCTAAAATAAGCACTGGTTTCAATCCTACTCAAATGACTACAGCTATTATTGGACTAGTAGCAATTGTAAATGTTTTGTTCATTGCATTTCTGCATATGAAACAGCCAAACTATTAAAATGATACTAAAAAAAGCAAACTGGATAGGAATAATATTTGGATTAATCTTAATTGTTATAGATTTTATATTTTTCTTTGGGGAAAATCTTTTCTACTTTCTTGTTGGAATAGCTATGACTATAATAGCACTACCTTTTGTTGCAACAACTATATTTGAAACAAACCTTGAGAAGGAAAAAAATGAACAGTTTCTTGAATTTGCTCGTGCACTTGCTGAAAATGTTAAAGGTGGGACTCCTATAGGACAGAGCATAAGAAATATGAAGAATAAAAATTTTGGTTCTTTAACTGAAAACATAGGAAAACTTGCTAATCAAATATCTATGGGAATTCCTATGAGCAGGGCTTTAGATACGTTTGCTGGAGATATTGGAAGTGTTACTGTAAAAAGAGCAATTGGCTTAATTAAGGAAGCAGAAATGGCTGGTGGTAAAATAGATGATATTCTTGACTCTGTGGCTTCTTCTATTTACCAAATTGAAAAATTGAAAAAAGAAAGGGCTGCTTCTATTTCAAGTTTAGTTGTTCAGGGATATATAATATTCTTTATATTCATAGGAATAATGTTAGTTATGCAATTTAAAATTATTCCATTGACTGAAGATGTGCAAAATGTGGGTGGTTTGGAAGGAATAGGTAGTAGCGGATTTGGACAGTCAGGATTACCTGTTTCTAGTGGAGATAGTTTCTCTACTGATGATTTATCCAGACCATTATTATGGATGCTTTTACTTCAAGGATTATTTAGTGGTCTTGCTATAGGAAAACTTTCAGAAGGCTCAATAAAAGCGGGGGTAAAACATTCTTTTGTTATGACTATTGCTGCATTTTTGATATCTACAGGGGCTAAACTATTTTTGTGAATTATTTAATTGATGGATGGTTAGCATATTGTTTGAGAATATTTATAAATAAGAGACTAGATTATGATATATGAATAAAGTTAGCATGGTTTTGGTTTCTATTGTTTTGTTTCTATTTGTTGGATCTGCGGGCATGGTAATTGCTCAAAATAATGAAAATAATAATTCTAATGCTGGTAGGGGAAGTGAAATAAACATGACTTATGGTCAATGTGTTGTTGAAGCCGTTGGCATAAAAAACATTTGTTATGATACTGTAAAAGGGATAAGAGGGGAGTGTATAACTACTGTTGGTAATGATACTGCTCAGACAAAGAAATGCAAGAATGATTACAAAACTGATATGAAAAAATGCAAAGCTGACTTTAAAACATCTAAAAAGGAATGTATAATGAAGACTAAGCCAGGTATTTGGGCAAGAATAAGATATAGCTTCTCTTAAAAAAGAATTCTTACGTTGATAAAGTATTATGCTGTAGTCTTCTGAATAATATAAAACAATTCCTGCCTTGTTCTTTTGACCTCATATTTATAATTTAAAACTTGTAGGATTTTTTCAAACCATCTTCTGTATGGGCTATTCATTGGTTTGCCTGATAAAGTTCTTGTTGCGAAACTAATTAAGAAATACTTCGAATCTACTTTTGTTAAAATATCTTTTGTAACTTTATTTCTATCATCTCCTAAAATGTCTAGAACTTTAAAGATAATACATAGATCTACTTTTGGAAACAGACTTTCTTCTCTGATGTCTTTGTGATAAATATCTCCTTCTATCTTGTTTATTTTGAAGAACTCATTTACTATTTCCAAATCATTTTGGTTGATGTCATAAGCGTGATACTTTATCCCTTTTGAAGCTATTGCTATTGGATTGACACCACAGCCTAAATCTAATATACTTTTCGGATTGATTTTTTTTATTATATCTTTTACTAATGGATAATCTTCTAATCTCTCTCTTGTTGATGAATGTTCTTTTAACAATCCAATTATATCTTCTTTTTTTATTAATTCCTGCCTATTTTTTATGTTTGTTTTAGAAGCATATTGTCCTGTATATCTTCTTAGCTCTTTTCTGACCTCTTTTACTATTATTTTTTGACTCTTTTCTGAATTTATATATTTTACTTTGTTTTTTAACAAATATGTTTCTAAAGTTGACTTAACAAGGCTGTCTGGAAGACTATTTAGCTCATATTTTTCCTTTATTTTTCTTACTAGGTTTTCCATGTTTCTAATAAGGGGCAATCTATATAAATAAAGCTAATTTTCCCAGTTTAATGTCAAAAAAGGGGTTGAGTCACATAGAATTTGTGATTTCATTTGTTATATTTATAGGATTTGTTGTATTTGCTTTTGTGTTTTTTAATCCATTGCAAAGCCAAAGAACTTTGAAGTCTACTATGGACTATGCATGGATAGAAGTCTCTGAAGAGACCAAAGAAATTGTTGAAACTTATGCTATTTCTATTGATAGCAGTCAATTAGTACCCTCAATAGTTTCTTTAAAAATACCTGGAATTTCTATGAATTATAATGCTACTGTTGAAGATGAAGATGGTGTAATTATTGAGACTTATAAAAACAATGGATTTGTCCATTTTGATAGAAATGGAACATACTTTTTTAGGATAAGGTACTCTCCAATAATAAAGAACTCTCCGGCTTCTATAAATGGTCAGTCTATTGAAAATAAATATTTTATTTCTTCTTCAGATACTGAAGAGCTGTATTTTGAAAGTTTGTTTCTCGAACTTAATAGAAGTTATTTTTCTAATTATACTGAATTAAAACGAGAACTTAATTTACCCAATAGGCTGGATTTTGGTTTTGCTGTTCAGTTTAGTGACTCTCAAATAATGAGTTTAAATGAAATTCCTGATAATGTTGAAGTTTTATCAAAAAATGATAGAATTGAAATAATAAGAAATTCTGGAAGAAGAGAGTATGCGGATATTAGGGTGTTAGTATGGTAAGTAGGAAAGGAATTGCTAGAATGATTGAACTACTAATTGCAATAATTTTAATTTCTATAATTTTAATTCTTGCATATAAACAAAATTTACCAAGCCAGGAAACTCAAGATTTATCTGAATTTGCTAGAGATTTACTATCTGAAATAAGTGTACGAGAGAATTTAAGAAATGAAATTATACGTGAACAAACAAATGTTAATAATATGGTAAATACTCTTGCTTTTGTGAATAATAGTCTACCTGATTATATTAGCTTTGAGTTAAGGTCTTGTGTGATAACTAGTTCTTGTGGACAATCTGCTTATGTAGGGAATGTATTCTCTGCAGAAAGAATAATAAGCACAAGTAAGAGTGATTTTAATCCTATTAAGTTAAGATTATTTTTATGGGTTGAATAACCAATTATTTTCTAGAAAATACGTTGTTTGTTTTTAAGACTTCAATTTAGTAAGAGTGAAATCTGGAGTGTGAATTACTGACATATCCCAAACGATCGCCTGAGGCCATCCAAGACGTACCGGTCAAAGCCGAAGAGATTCAACCTGACGTCGTCCTCGTCCAAAACAGGAACTGTGATTTCTGGTTTTGAAACTTGAATTTGATCTAGAACATAAACATAGCTTCTTTTACCTATTTCCTCTTGAATTTCCTCCAATTTTTCTGGAGCTGATTCATCCATTGTTAATACAATTGGAATTGGATTATTTCTCATTTGTTCTGAATTTTGCCATTCTTTTGCAAGACCATACGGAATTCCAGCTATGCTTCTAGCTCTATCAAATGTAACCCCTCTTATCGTATCTCCAGTTAACCTATTTGTTAAATCCTCTTCATCCATGACAATTCTTCCATCTGTAACTTGAGGTCTATTTTGAACTAAGATTATTCTTGGAGTGCAAAGCATTGCTGTGTTTCCTGAAACAATGGAGGTTCTTGCTGTTTGAGTAACTCTGTATGCACCATCTACTCCTGGATTAAGATGTGCTCCGTGAAGTATATCTAGTTGGTTTCCAAATGTTCCTTGCCTAAAACTCGGTCCATAATCTGCTTGCCTTAATTTGTTAAAGTTTCCTGGACCTTTTGAGGATGCATTGTAAAGTACTCCATTTACTTCTACTGGAGTCACTCCTTTTGATAATCCTTTCGATAAAATTCTGAATGTTGGCCTACTCATATTTTTTAGATAAATTTGATGTATTTAAACTTTTTTATTGTTGTTATTATAAAGAGGTAATATTTTATCTGAGTACGCTTTTAAACTAATTAAGAACTTTATTGATGATTTGTTTGAGTTTTTTATTAGAAGCTGAATTATAAATTCTATTAAGAGCGAAGTTATTTATACAATAATTGCTGTTTAGAAAAATGAATAAAGGATTTGAATTTTTAAAGCATACTGGAGACCTAAAATTTATAGCTCATGGTAAAAACCTGAATGAAATGTTTGAAAACTGTGTTCTTGCAGTTTCTTCAGTATTCTCAAGAGGGGAAAAAATTAGACCATTGAAAAATAAGGAAATTTCTATTTCTGGAAGTGATTATGAATCTTTATTGTATAAATTCATTGAAGAATTAATTTACTTGTTTGATGCTAAGCAGTTTGTTGTTTCAAATGCTAAGGTAAATTTGAATAAAAATAATATTAATGCTATTTTATATGGAGATAGTACATTAAATTATAAGTCATTAGATGCAATTAAGTCCCCGACTTATGCTGAGATGTATGTTAAACAAAAAGATAAAATATGGGAATGTCAAGTTGTTTTGGATGTATGACTATTGTTTAAAAATATCTAATTAATGATATATATGATTAAAATGAAAGAAAAAATTAAAAAGATATCTGAATTTGTTTATGAATTATCTAAACAAGAAGGCATGAATGTTCCTGGGAGAATATTCGCTTCTGAAGCATTGTTTGAAAAAATAAAAAGCGACTTAACATTGACTCAAGTTAAAAATGTAGCAAAATTGCCTGAGATAGTTGGATACTCTATGGCTATGATGGATGCACATCAGGGTTATGGTGCTCCTGTTGGAGGAGTTGCTGTATTTGATGCTAAAAAAGGAATTATTAGCCCAGGAGTGATAGGTTTTGATATTAATTGTGGGGTGCGTTTAGTCTCTACAAACTTAACTAAAAATGAATTCTTGAATGAGAGAAATAATATCTTAAAGGATATTTACAACAGTGTTCCTTCTGGAGTTGGAAAGAAAAGTGAATTTAAGTTAAATAATAAAGAAATTGATCGAGTTTTATTAAATGGGGTTGGTTGGGCTATTGAAAAGGGATATGGTGATGTAAAAGATAAAGATAAATGTGAAGATAGTGGAAAAATACTTGGGGCTGATGCTTCTAAAGTTTCTGCTAAAGCGCGTGGAAGAGGGATGAATCAACTTGGAACTCTTGGCGCTGGAAATCATTTTCTTGAAATTCAAGAAGTTGAACAAATTTATGATGAGAAGATTGCAAAAATATTTGGAATAAATAAAATTGGACAAATTACTATAATGATACATTCAGGTAGTAGAGGGGTTGGACATCAAGTTGCATCTGATTATATGAAAAAGATGGAGGATGAATATGGGTTTAAACATCTACCTGATAGACAATTAGCTTATGCTAAGATAGAATCTGATTTAGGAAGAGATTACTTGTCTGCAATGGCTGCAGCTGCTAACTTTGGATTTGCTAATAGACATTTGATTATGCATCAAATTAGGAAAATCTTTAAAAAATATTTCCCTAAATCAGAATTAAATTTAGTTTATGATCTTGCACATAATATTGCAAAATTTGAGGAACATATTGTAAATGGGGTTAAAAGAAAATTACTTGTGCATAGAAAGGGTGCTACTCGTTCTTTTGGACCTGGTAGAAATGAATTGCCTTTAATCTATCGAAAGGTAGGTTGTCCAATATTTATCCCTGGAAGTATGGGCACTTATTCTTATGTCTTAGTTGGAACTAAAAAAGCTGAAGAACTAACTTTTGGAAGCACTGCTCATGGTGCTGGACGCCTTTTATCTAGAAGCGAAGCGTCTAAAACAATAAATAGTGAAAGCTTGCAAAAAGAATTACAAGACAAAGATGTTGTTCTTCAAACTGGGAGTTTGAAAGGTGCTGTTGACGAAGCTCCTGAAGCATACAAAGATGTTAACGAAGTTGTTCGTATAAGTGATGAACTTGGCATTGGAAAAATGGTTGCCAGACTCAAACCCCTTGGAGTTGTAAAAGGATAGTTATTTTAATAATCTTTATAAAGTGGCGACGGCATGACTCTTTATGAAGAGATTGGTGATGTTATTATTTTGTAGTTTGTTTTGTATTTTTTTACTCACTCTAAATGTTAGCGCTCAAACTTGCACAGATAATCAAAGAATTCTAAGGATATCAGATATATCTAATGCTCATGGGGAAGTATATAATGGGGCTGGAAATTATGGAACTCAAATATGTTTTCCCAGTTTGTTTCCTGGTTATCCTGTTGGACCTAACCCTCATGATTGTACTGGGACTAATTTAGTTTTAAGACTTAGTGATTATACTAATGCTCATGCTCAAACTCCAGATTACACTGGAATAAATTATCCTAGAAATGTTTGTTATGGAGATTTAATTTGCGTTAGTAGTACAAGTGCTTGTCCATCTGGACAGACTGAAGTTGTTTCTCTCTCTGCTGATACAAATGCTCATCTTGGGACTGCTGGATCTAGTAATTATAACACTAGAATTTGCTGTAGAACTAACTCTCCTCAAATATATAATCCAATATGGAAATATTATGATGGAACTGTGATTCCTGCTGGAGCTAATATTTGCTCTAATCATATTATTACTGCGAGTGTTCAGACTGTTTCGATGGCAGATAATAGTCAGATTCAGTTTAATTTCTATGATAGAGATTTAGGTCGTGATGATAAAATTGCTACTTTGTTTGCACCTGTGCTAAACAATCAAGCAAATATTATTCTAAATTTAAGTGACTCAGTCATTAGACAAGTGATACAAGGACAACTTCCTGATGGAGATAATAGATTGGAACTATTTTTCAGAGCAAATTATTCTACATATTCTAATGAATCTTATGATATCTATTATCAAGATAACTCAAGCTTATGTTCATTTTCAAGTCCTATTGCAAATATTACTGCTCCAGTTCATAGAGGAGTTTATTTTCTCAATAGCAATAGCGATATTAATTTTGTATCTGGATGTACAAGTCAAATTGGACCTGTTCAAAATGAATGGACGATAACTCAAGGATCTAATTCTTTTACAAGAACTGGATCTAACTTTCCGCATAGATTTACTAGTCCTGGACAAACAAATGTTAAATTAAGATGTACTGATTTGGCTGGAAATTATGACATTGCTGAAAGTCAGATGTTGATTGTTGCCAGTCCTTATGTTCTTGCTTATATACAAGAGCCTGAATTTAATGAATTTGTATATACAACACCACCTACTTCTGGACCTTATTTTCCTCAAAGCGTTCCATTTAATGCTTCTGATAGTTTTGCAGTTGATGTAAATGGATGTAGTGTTCAGTGTATTGGTGGAGATTGTCCTGCTGAAACTAAGAATGTTCCTGCTGGTTGTACTCCTAACCCTTCTGGTGGAATTTCAATAACTTCTGCTACTGGTGGAAATAATCTTTACAATACATTGAATTTTAACTGGAGATTTTGGGATCAGGATTGGAGTGATGAATGGATCAATTTTGAAGGAAATGGAATTTATCAAGGAACTGCACAGTATGATGATTTATCAAATAGTGTAAATGATAAGCACATGAGTGTTTCTATAACTCATACTAATGGAGCAAATGCAGTATTTGAAAGAGAATTTACCTTAGGTAGATGTTTGAATAATGGGAATACATATTATGCTTCAGGTTCTTTAAGTTACTCTACTAATCAGGAAAATGATTATTGTAAAGGTGGAGACTTTATTGCAGGAACAGCAGACGACTGTTGCGCCGCTGGACTTAGATGCATGCCTGGTGTAGATAATCGGGCTCTTTATTCTTGTCAAATATCTGGAAACATAACTTTAGAATGTAGTGATTTCACAAATCAAAATGCTTGTAACAGTAATAACAATACTGCTATTCCCTTAGCTTCTTATGGTGGAAACCCCCCTCCATGCACTTTTTTACAATGCTTTTGGGATACTGCATCTAGCCGTTGTGGTGTTAGAGCAACACAATATGCTAATACTTCTACGGGTGCATGTAATGTTGGAGGGGGACCTATTCTTGGAGGTAATTGTGCTTACACTACAACTACGAGTGAATGTATTAATGGAAGAAAAACAATAAGCTATAATGTTGTGTCTGGAACTTGTCCTAGTAGACCTTCTGTAACTGTTCCTTGTGGTTCTTTAAATTTTGAACTTAGTTTCTTTGGAATCAGACAATTTTTATTTGCTATTCTGTTGATAGCTTCAGTTTACTTTGTGTTCAACTTTTTTAAGGGAAAGATATATGCGAAATAAAAATTTATTTTATATAAATGGATTAATAATTATCTTAATTTCTTTTACAATTATCGGAGTTTCCGCAAGTGTAAACTATTTGCATAATAACATATATTCAAACTATTCTAGTGGTGAAGTAATAAGGGGAAACTTTAACTTAAGACTTGCTAATCATCCTGGAGATGTTGAGGTAACAAGCAATTTTCCTGGGAGCTTGACATTGATTGATTTGATAAAAAATCAATCTGGATTAGTTGAAGGGGTCAATTATAATTGCTCTACTAATGGTTGTCAAAATGATTATACTTCTTCTGGAAATGTCAATCAGATGCAATTAAGTTCAGGTGAGACTGGGTTTGTCGGATTTGAAGTTCAAGGTTCTGGAATCGAAATAATGGATGCTAAATTAAGAGTAAGTTCAAATGCTCCTTCAAGTTGTATTCCTAATCTTTATGTAGATTTACTTGCAGATGGACAAAATATATTCACGAGTAATCGGGGCAGTGGTGAAAGCTGCGGTGTAAAACATACAGGATGTTATGACTCTTCAAATGTGGGTTTGGCAACAATTGTTACGGGAAGAGAATATTGTGAAAAGATAGTTATTCCTGCAGGTCCATCTTTTATAGTTGGTGGTGAAATAAATAGAGGTACTGGAAATTCTAATTTAACTATGAAACTCTATGATTTTGATACTACTTCTTTTCTTGGATCTTGTAAATTGCCTCAAAATAGCCCAAATAGTCAAAGCACCCAAGAATTAAGCTGTGTTGTAAATCACTCCTCTTATGAAGCTGACGAATACTATGTTTGCATCACAACAAGTTTAAATAATGGATACCAAATAGGTCAAGAAACTTTATCTCCTACTTGTGGTACTGCTCAAGGATTTGGTCAGCTAAATAGTGATTTTGATTTATTTGCTGAAACTATGATGTATGCTTCATCTCCAAGTTTAGTAATAAATCAAACAAGCTATGAGGATCTTGGACAGATTATTAACCAATATGTTCAAAATGTTTATGGTGGAGATTGCCAAAGTAGTTCTTGTTTTATACCATTAGGGATTTTTGGAACAAATCAAATAGTTGACTTTAATGATGCTGAATTAAATTATGAAAGTTTTGGAGCTTCTCGTCCAAGTACTCAACAGATTCAGGAACTGGATCATTATGCTACTAGAATAACCTCGAATAACTTAACTCTTGATATATCTAAAGCAAATTTTATGATTCCTATAGAAAGTAATCGCAATAAATTTGAATTATACTTTGATGGTGACTTGTTGTTTGATAAAACTATTTCTATTAGAAGAAGTTTTTCTTTTGACATAACTCCCAAATCAGTTGCATTCGGTCAGAATACTAGATTTACTGCTTTTTCAAATTCTACTAATATTACTAGAACAATTTGGAATTTTGGAGATGGGACTCCTGTTCAAACAGTTAATGGGAGTTTTATATTTCATGCATTTACCAGAAATAATTCTTCATTTGATATTAATGTTACTGCAATAAACAATCAGACTCAAACAACTAGACAGTTTAGGGTGTTTGTAGGAAATCCTAGAGATATTGCTAATTTAACCATAATTGAATATCGAAGAAGAATAACTAATATAACTAATCAGATTAATTCTTATCCATCCTGGGCTGTTCAAAAAATACAAAGCTTGGTAAGGCTTAACAATTTAACATCTGGGTTAAATTATATAGAATTATCTTATAACAATGCTTCTACTGAACAAGATTATCAAGATATTATGCTTGATTTAATTGATCTAGATGTTCCTGCTTATGTTTCTTCTAGAAGTTCCGCAGATAATCTTCCGTTAAGCATAGGTTATGAAAATATTAATTCAAATTATATTGAACAAATTGAAAACGAAGACTTTTCAGACAACGTTGCTTTGAAAGACCAAATAATTGCTTGGATGGATGATAATTTTAATTCCCAGATATCATTTAGAAAAATAGAAAAAACAGGAGATAATGGCGTAGAACCTATAGGAACATTATTTACAATAAGAACAAATCCTCTTGTTTCAATCAGTACAAATACTTATTTAATTCTTGGACAAAATATTGATAGTGTTGGTTTGTATAAAACAAACTATAATCCTCTATCAGTTACATCTGGAGTTGATTATATTTTGCTTGACACATCATCTTCTCAATTATTTGAGTTCTTTATTGAAGGAGACATTGATGCTGAAACTCTTGGTGCTTACATTTCTCCATCTCTTGAAATTTTAAGTAATATTGAAGCTCCTAGTGGTGAATGCAATATTAATAACATTTGTGAGAATGATGAGACTGCTGGAAGTTGTCCTGAAGATTGTTCTAAAAGATGGTTTAAATTTACATTGATTGGATGGGTAATATTAATAATATTTGCATTTGTAGCTTATATAATATTACAGGAATGGTATAAAAAATATTATCAAAATAGTTTATTTCCTGAATCTAATGATTTATATAATTTAGTTAATTTCATATATAATGCCAGAAAATCTGGACTTTCTGATTCAGATATTAAATCGAGACTCAAACAGCAAAAATGGTCTAATGAAAGAATTAGATTTGCGCTTAGAAAGATAAATGGCAAGAGGGTTGGAATGTTTGAGATACCTATATTTACTTGGAGAGAACATAAAGAGACTGTCAAACAGATAGCTGATAGACAGCCACAAGGTGTAATTAACGCAAGATTTATTAAAAGACCTTATTACACATGAACATGTTAAAACTATTATCAAAAATATTTGGAGTATTTAAGAAAAGAGATAATCTGAAAATAGGGTTCTATGGGCCTCCTAATGCTGGTAAGACTAGTTTAGCAAATTTATTGTGCATGGATTGGACTGGAGAAGAGCTTGGAAGCGTTAGTGAAGTGCCTCATGAAACAAGACAAGTTCAATTTAAAGAGAAAGTAGAAATAGAACATAAGGGTAAAAAAATGGTGTTGAAAATTGTTGATACCCCTGGAATAGCAACTAAAATTGATTATGAAGACTTTTTAAGTTTTGGAATTGCAAAACAAGAAGCTAAAAGAAGAGCTAAAGAAGCAACTCAAGGGATTATTGAGGCAATAAAATGGTTAGATGATATGGATGCTGTCGTTATTGTTCTTGATTCGTCTGAAAATCCATACTCTCAAGTTAATTTAACAATTATTGGCAATTTACTAGCAAGAAAAATACCTGTATTGGTTGTTGCCAATAAGATAGACTTGAGAAAAGCTAATATTAAAAAAATAGAAGCAGCTTTTCCAGAATACCCTGTTGTTGGAATATCTGCTAAAAAGGCTATGAATATGAATGAATTTTATGATGCACTCTTCAAACTAACTAAAAAAGTTTGAAGCGGATTTAAATAAACATGGATTTAAAATGAGTGTGAAAAAAAACGCGAAGCTTAAAGGATTGAGTATACATATAATGCCATATTCAGAGATAAGAGAGCTTACAATAACTGAAAGAGTGAAGAAGATACTCAATTTAATCCTGGGGAATAGAGTGGTGATTTTACAGGGTAGATTGCGTCCTGAAGAAGAAATAAGGCTTATAGAAGATACTATGGCAATGGTAGACCACATTAAATCTTTTAAGGGAATTGAATTAGCGGTTGTTGATGCTAACCGCGATGAATCTGGATTCTTTTTAAAGATGAGAAGAGGAATTGCTCGTGGATTAACAGGAGAATCTAATTCCCTTACAGTTATTGGTCCTGCATCGATTGTTAAGGAAATAAAGAAAGACCCTTCTAAGATAGAAGTATTTTTTGGGTAGCTAGATTTATTAATATAAAAATCTCGAACATTTTATGCCAAATCAATGTATTCATTGTGCTGAAGTTTATCATGATGGTGCTAAACAGACTTTAGAAGGATGTTCAAAATGCGGAAGCAGATTTTTCTTTTACTTAAGCGAAGAGAAATTGCTGAAAATTAAAGGAAAGACCGAACCAGCCCCACTAGCCGAATTAACTCCAGAAGATAAGAAGAATATTGAAGAAGATATTCGTGAAATAACTGGGATAGAAGAGATAGATGCTCCTGTAATTCTTGATTTAGAAACTGTTAAAGTAACTAGTCCTGGAAAATACTTGCTTGATATTCCTAACTTGTTTAGTAAAGATAGGCCTTTAGTTTACAAATTAGAAGATGGTAAATATGTCATTGATTTAGCTTCTACCATTAAAAAGAGATGAATTATTCTAAGACCATATGAGCTTTTCTAGAACCATGAATTTCTATCCTCTGTAAAGGTTTTAAAGGAATTATAACTCTTGTAATGTATGTCTAATCAAATACAAAGAGTTGTTTCTGAACAGATTAAAAAACTAAAACCAGATGTTGAAGCAATTAAGGAACTTAATAAAAGAAGCAAAGATTTTATTGCTAAACTTGAAAAAGAAATATCTAAAGCCAAAGTTAATGCTGATGTTTTTGTTGGTGGAAGCTTTGCTAAAGGGACTTTACTAAAGGCAGATAATTATGATGTGGATATCTTTGTTAGATTTGATGCTAAGTATGAAAATATCTCAGATATGCTAGATAAATTCCTTAGAAACTTAAATATAAATTCCGATACTAATATTGAAAGAGTTCACGGATCGCGTGATTATTTTATTGTTCGCTTAAGAGACATGCCAGGATATTTTGAAATAATTCCAGTTATGAAAATAAGAAAACCAACTGAAGAAAAAAATGTAACCGACTTAACTTATTTTCATGGACCTTATGTTAAAAAAAGAATTTCTAAACTTGAAGACCAAGTTAGAGTTGCTAAAAAATTTCTTAAAGCTCAAGAGGTATATGGTGCAGAGACTTATGTAAAAGGTTTTTCTGGGTATACTGTTGAATTATTGATAATAAAATATAAGAGTTTTGTTAAAATGCTTAAAGAACTTATTAAAGTGACTAGTGAAAAAAGATTAGTTATTGATTTGGCTAAACACTACAAAAAAATAAATGAAGTTTTTATTCAATTGAATGAAGCTAAAATTCATAGCCCTGTAATCTTGATTGACCCGACTTACAAGGAAAGAAATGCACTTGCTGCACTTTCTCATGATACTTTTGCTAAATTTCAAGATAGTGCTAGGGATTTTCTAAGAAACCCTTCTTTAAAGTTTTTTGAGAATAAAGATATTAGTATTGATAGTGTTAGAAAAAAAGCTGAATCAAAAAAATTAGATTTTGTTTCTATTCACCTTGGAACAGATAAACAAGCTGGAGATATTGCTGGAACTAAACTGAAAAAGTTTTTTGATTTAGTGATTAGAGAAGTTAAAAATAATTTTATCCTAAAAGATATTTATTTCAAATACTCTGGAGGAAACACGGGAAATGGTTATTTAATCGCTAAGCCGAAAAAAGAAATAGTTCGGATAGGACCACCATTACATATGAAAAAGGCTGTAATGAGTTTTAAAAATAAACACGCAGTTACTTTTGAAAAGAACAAACATATTCATGCAAGACTTGATATTAAATTCAATTTGAGGGAATTTTTAGATTCTTGGAAATCTGGGTCTAGAGTATTAATGAAACAAATGCATATAACTGAATTTAAAGTTGAGGATTAAATAAGGAAACTTTCTGAAATCTCCTACCGAACCGATATAAGCCTCGGGGTATTAAACCCAGAAATTAAATAATATTATTAATTGAATATGGTAATATTAAATTAATATTTCTTTCTTTCTTTTGAGCGTTTAAGTTTATTAAAAATGGGTTCTTTGTCTTTGGGTATTCTTCAATAAACTTCTTAATACCTTTAAAGTCACTTGAATTTAATTCGCTTTTGAACTTTACTTCTATTGGTATTATTAATTCACCATCAATTATAAAATCAACTTCGTTATCGTTCTTATCTTGCCAGAATTTTATTTCTTTAAAATTATGTTTAATTAGTTCAGATAGGACAAATCCTTCAAATAAGAATCCTGAATCTTCTCTTAAGCTTGATTCATTAAAATTCTTTATAAAATAATTCCTTACCCCATTGTCTATAAAGTAAATTTTTGGGATTTTTACTATTTCTTTATTTTTATTTGTATAAAATGGTTTAATAATTTTAATTATGAATGTCTCTTCTAATATTTCTAAAATATTCTTTATTTCTTTAAGACTATGAGGTACTAGGTTTAACAATCGATCATGTTTTATTTTTTGAGCATTATTTACTGCCAAAAACTCTATTAGCTTTTTAGCACCTAAAATTTTATCTATTTTAAGATAGTCTACGAGATCTTTCCTTACATATAAATCAAATATACTATCTAAGACGTTTATCTTCTCATCTTTTGTTTGTTTAAGAGCTACTTCAGGATAGCCTCCGAATATCATAAATTCTTTTAGTAATGAATCGTATTCTTTTAATGATATAGCCAAGTTAGCTCCATTCAGCTTATGTAGATTGCCATAATTTTTAATGATTTCATCTTTTTGCTTAAATATTAAAAATTCCTCAAAGTCTAAAGGGTAAATCTTTGTAATTATCTTTCTTCCTGCAAGTGATTCCTGAACTTCTTTTTTTATTGCTAAAGAAGATGAGCCAGAAGCATATATTTTAACATTTTGCAGATTATCATAAACATTTTTTAATATTTTTGTTACTGCAGAATATTTTTGAAACTCATCAAGAAAGAGATAGAAGAAGTCTTCTTTATTTTCTTCATATCCATGAATTTTTAATGTGTTTAAAAGTGATTCAAATGTACTTATCATTTCATAGTTGGATAAAATGTCTAGATCAAGATATAGACACTTGCTTGTTTTTGAGAGTTCTTCATGAAGTGTTTTAAGGATTGTGGTTTTACCTACTTGCCTTGCCCCAAGTAAGATTGAGACTTTTTTGTCTTTTGATTGATTCAATAAACTTGGATATATTTTTCTTTTAAACATATTCTATTTTTACTATTTAGTATATTTTAATTTACACTAAAATGTACTAGTTAGTAACTTTAGAGTAAATGAGTATTTAAATGTTTCGACTTTACACTATTTTTAGTGTTTGAGATATTTTAGTGTGGGCTAAAATATATATGTTTGGGATTTTAGCGTAAAATTCTATATTCTCTGTTTAGTGGTTTTCAAAAGACATTGAGACATTATTTGTTAATTGCCTCTTCAAATATCTTTAATGCGGATCCTGAAAAACTCCTAGCAGTGTCAATATAGATGCGAGATGCTGAAGGTCTTGACACCTTTTCAAATCCCCATATAGTAACTCTTCGGTTGTGCGGTTCTTCATATGCTAGTTTACCAAGTGTAGATGGTTTTATATCATCATCTCTACCTTCTAAAACTCTAGCCAGACCTTCTTTTACAAATGTTGTTACACTCTGACCACCTCTTGTAAAAGAGGAATATTCTGCAAAGCCAAAACAATTCTCCCCCAAATAAAATGATCCCATCATTGGAACAATCTTTATTATTGATTTATCCCTTAATTTTTTCAATGAATATTCATCTGTAATGATTATTCCTTCTTTATCTCTTGGGGGGTTTACATAAATGCCTTCAGAAGTCTTTACTATATCTCCTACTGCAACTGCACGACTAATACCTTGCGGTCCATAAAATAAATAAACATCAAGTCCATACTCTCTAGAAAAATCTGGAGCATTTTCTTTTGCTAGTTTGAAACAATAGTCTGTCCACATCCTTGAAATTGCTTCTGATGTTGTATCAAAGTTTTGTTTTGTCATCTTTTGGTTAATAAGTCATCTTTATTTACTATAACAGGTTTTAAAACATAAGTAAGACCATCAACTTCAACTGTTTCTCTATCTTTTGAAACTTTAAATGTTGGATGGTTCATTTTAATAATTCTTAAAAGTTTCTTGTTTCTGTTTTACTTGGATTAAATTTTAAAACTTTATCTTCTAACCCCTCAAAAGTATCATTTCTATTTTTTCCAGCTACTTTTAATGTTAAATCTATTTTTCCTTTATTTTCACTAGGTTTATATTCAAAAAAGACACTACAATCTAAAAGATGCATGAATATTGCATTTTCTGTTCTAAATAAAATAGTAGTTCCAGGTCTTTTCTGTGACATAAGGTTAGCATAATTATCTAAATCTTCAAAACACTTTTTAGCAACACCCGTATAATTTCCTACTTTTATCGATTGAGATATATAACTCATCTTACTTCTCCAATAGGCCTGACAAAGAATTAGCAAAATAAGGTGAATTTATCCAAACACCTACTTCTTCTTGCATGTTTTCTGGATGAATCATTAACAACATTTCTTTCTTATCTATGATAAAATATTTACCTATCTGACCAGATTCTTTTATCTTAAGTTCATTTCTTGATGCCATTCTCTTAACTTTATATGAATCTCCAGATAATGATATTTTTATTTTTACTTCTTTATTGATTTTGCCTAATATTGGTAAAAGAATTCTTGATTTGTCTTCAAAGTCTTCTGCAGTTGTATGAATTACTATTTCTTTTTCTGCTGAACCAATCATTTCTTTTAATTTTGAAATTAAGTTTGATCTGCCTTTAATATGTCCAGACAACTCTTCAATCTTTACAGGAGATATTCCTTCCTTATGTAATTGAACTAATTCATCATATTCTTGCGTGCTTTTTAAGTTTGAAAGAGTAGTTACTTTTTCTTGGGCTTTATTTAGAGTATTTGTTTGTATTCTTTCTAAAACTGTTTTTGGTTCTACTGCTATATATCTTACAGGTTTTCCCATTTTTACTATTGCAAATCCTCTCTTTGTTAAAGACTCTAGAACATCATAAGTTCTTGATCTAGGAACTCCTGAAATTTCAGCTGTTTCTCCAGCAGTAACTATGCCTTTAGAAAGTAATGCCAGCCAAACTTTGGTTTCGTAAATATTAAGATCAAAGTGTTCTTTTACTTTGCTTACTGTTTCTTGTTTTAGTATCATAAAGGAGCAAAAAACTGAGGGTATTTAAATGTTTCTAATGTTGTAACTTTAAAGGGGTTATATTAAGATAAACTTAAATACCTCTTTTCAGGACTGAGTATAAGGCTTAACTGATATTATGAAACTTCAAAATGTAAAGGTAGATTTTCAAGTGACTGGATGGGTATGTACAATCTGTACCCACCCTTGTTCAAGCGGTTTATCTCTTTGTCTCATTTTATTAATATACTGTTTGGGGTCTTGAGAATCTGTTAGTATGGCAACAATATCCTCGATAACAAACCACCATTTATCATTAAACCATGTTCTTCTTATTTTCTTATCTTGAAATACAACAAGTGCTTTATTTTTATCCATGGTGTTTAACTCTAAAATTAACTTATATATCTAATTTGTGGTTTACTTTGAAATTACACTTATATTAAATTAAATAAGCAATTGCTAAAGCGATAAAGCAACCTATTGATATGAAAGGCATTGCTGGATAAAACTTGCCTTTTTCTGACCTATAGAATAAATATGCTAAGGCTAAAGTAGCCCCTAATGCTATTATGAATGCCTGCCACAAGCCCATTGTTCTCAATACTACTCCTGCTAGAATTATAGGGAATACTACGTCGCCTCCGCCTAAAATTGCAAGATTTACTCTTATCTTTTTCAATTTGTTTTCTTTCTCTTTCATAGATTTTACTTTGCTTAGAACTAACCTATCTTCTTTTCTCATATATGGAACAAAGAAACCTGAAAACAGTTTTAATTTTTGAATTTGGAACTTAGCCATTTTTTGCATGAAACCAGCATGCCATACTGCATATATGTCATATACAGAGATTATTACTAATAAAACTGCTACTGACCAAATGTTTAGAATTGGTATAAAAACGGTCGCAATACCTGGGTAGATTAGAAGCTCTGTTGCATTGTGTACAAACATATTCCTATGAAATATTTTTAATATCCCTAGTGGAATTGCAATTATAACTGAAATCAAAGCAGCTTTGGGAATAGGCATTAAAAATGCATTAAGAGCTATTGAAAGTCCCAAAATGACTACTATCGTGAACCATCCCCTTAGAAAAGTTTCTGCTTTTAACTTCATCAGGAATAACATAAGAGTGACTGCGATGCATAATGCTATTATTATTGATAAAATTGATTCTTGAGGCTTAATGTCTGTTGGTGGATCTAACCCGTAAGGTAAATTGTAAATAGTTTCATTTGTTACTTCGCCTGTTGTTTCATTTACAACCTGTTTTATTTCAGGCAAATATGCGTGTGCTACATAAATTCCTATTAATTGTGCTACAAAGAATAAACTTATCAGAATTAATGTAATTTTTACTGTGTGCTTCATTTTTTCTCTTTCAATTTATATAAATGATGTATATATTTAAATGTGGTGAAAATGAAAATAAAAATGTTTAAATAGTATTACTCAGGTGATACTATATGGAAGTTAATAAGTCAGATATGGAAACTGTTCCAGCAAAACTAACAAAAAGAATAATTGATGAAATGGAAGAGTTGATAAAACAAGGATGGTATGCAAACAGGTCTGAATTAATTCGTGATGCTGTCCGTGAACTCGTTAAAAAACAGAAAATTGTCCAGTTGGAGTCTGCTATAAAGGAAGATATTCAATGGGGATTATATGGAAAATAAAGCTGTTTCTAATACTGGTCCAATAATACATTTAACTGAAATAAGCTTTATAGATGCTTTGGAGATATTTTCTAGTATCTTTACTTCTAAGGAAGTAATTGATGAGTTGTTAAAATATAAGATAGGTCTTCCAAAAAAAGTAAAACTTAAGAATTTGTCTCATTCTTCTAAAGATATGGTTAAATTATTTACAAATAAATATAATTTAGATATTGGTGAATCATCTGCAATTGCGCTCGCATTACAAGAAAAAATAAACTACTTTATAACTGATGATCTTGATGCGCGAATTGTCGCTAAAGATTATTCTCTAGAAGTTCATGGGACTATTGGAATTGTACTTCGTGCTTTTAGACAAAAAATAATTGATAAAAAAACAACTATTAATAAGATAAACGAATTGTATAATCAGTCTTCTTTGTTTATTACAAAGGATCTTGTAAACAATGTGTTAAAAGCTGTTGAAGAATTTAGATAATTATTTTAATCTTATTGTTTCTAAATTTCTTGGGACAACTGTCTCTATCCCATACTGCCTATAAATGCTTGAAGCTAAATCAAGGCATCTTGATTGTTCTCCATGACTTAAAATTATTTTTTTAGGTTTTGGAGACATTCTTGCTATGAACTGCATTAATTCACCACGACCTGAGTGAGCTGATAATCCAGACATTGTTTCTACTTGCATATTAACTTTAACTGTTTCTCCACCTAATTGATCATCTATTTTTACAACTTTATTTCCTTCAGAAACTTGTCTACCCAATGAATTAGGCGCTTGGTAACATCCGAAGATTATTAAATTATTTTCACTCTCTGCAAATTCTTTAAAGTATTGAACTGATGCTCCCCCTGCTAACATTCCTGAAGTAGCTATAACAATACATGGTCCTCCTTCAATTACTTCCTTACGCTCTGTAGGAGAACCTATTCTTTTGAAATATGGTGAAACGAAAGGATTCTCATCTTGGAATATCCTATTTCTTAAATTGCTTCCTAAAAATTCTGGATATGCTGTATGAATGGCAGTAATATCCCATAACATTCCATCTAGGTAAACTGGAATTTCTGGGAGTTTACCTGTACGAATTGCCTCTTCAACTCTTAAAAGAGTTTCTTGTGCATGACCTAAGCCCAATTCTGGAAGCAATATTTTTCCGTTTCTTTTTATTGTTTCATTAACTAAAGAAAAAAACCTTTCATCTACTTCTGAAGCAGGTGGCTGAATCTGATCTTTAGAACCATAAGTTGATTCAACCATTACTGATTCAACTCTTGGATAAAAGTTTACTGCTGGATCTAAACACCTTGTTTTTCTATAGTTTGAGTCTCCTGTATAAACAAAGTTGTGCAAACCATTTCCAATATTTACATGAGTAACCGCTGAACCGAGTACGTGACCCGCATTATAGAAAGTTATCCTTATATCTGGAGTTATATCAAAAACTTCTCCGTAGTTAAGACAAATAGAATGTCTAACCATTTCTTTCACATCATCTGGTCTGTATAATGGAGATTCTGCCTGCTTGTAAGCAACTCCTACAAGATCAAGAGTAAGTAATGCTGCTATATCTCTTGTAGGGGGAGTCATATATACTGGACCACGATACCCCATTTTGTAGAGGTAAGGAATAACTCCGCTGTGATCCAAATGAGCATGCGATAATACTATTGCGTCAATTGAACCAAGATCTCCTATTTCTGAGACATCAAGATAAGGGAACTTTTCAGGTCCGTGGAGTATTCCCGGGTTTATTCCGCAATCAAAGACTATCTTTGATTTGGGAGTTTGTAAAAGCAAACATGAACGACCTACCTGACGACCACTTCCTAGATATGTGAGTCTAACCCATATATCCATCTTTTCAGGATTCCAGTTTTCATAAACCTTTTTTCCTATATCATTTAAAAATTTCTTTCTATAATTATTATTTGCATATAAAACGTCTCTTATCTTTTCAGTAATTTTTGAATGAATTGCAGGACTTCTTTGTGTCTGGATTGTCCACATTGTTGAATCCCTTATTTGCTTAAGAATTCCTCCCTGTTTTCCGATTACTATCCCTGGACGTTTTGCTTCTACTATAGCTGTGCTTCTTTGAACGTCGAAAATTATTGATTCTATCTCTGCTTCTGTTGGAACTAGTTCTCTAATAGTCTTTTCAGTTTCTTCTTGTGGTGCTAATAAACTTGTATCTGCTCTAATTTCTATTCTTTTCTTTACTTTTTTTACTACCTCTCTTATTTTTTCATCGCTATTTCTAAAAAATTCTTTATCTGTTGTATAAAGGACTATGTTAGCTCCTTCGAAGATTGCTTCACTAACTACACCATTAGGTAATTCACTTTTTATTGCTTTCAATATTTCACTCATTAGAATTTTACTTTGTATGATTTTCGAAACTTACTATAGCTTCCTTATCTACTACCTGTTTAATTTCACCTTTTTTTACTGTATAAATATCAATTCCAGCTCCAACTGATGGTTCTCTTGCTGTTGCGGCTTTAATACATTTAGTAACCATTAAAATAGCCTCATCAATAGTCATATTTTTCTTATATTCTGAGTCTAAAATAGGGTGTGCCTGCATTATTCCACTCCCTGTTGCCACATAACTATTTGATTCCTGGATATACCCATCTGGAGATATATCATAAAGATAAATTCCTTTCTCATCATATCCTGAAATTATAAAATGTGTTATGCTTGGAATCATTGATGGTGTTCTGATGTTTCCATAAACCATATTTGCTAAAAAATTAGCTGCTTCTGGAACGGTTATTCTTTCTCTAGTTCTTAGTTCTTTTAATTTAAATTCTGCCCTCATTATTTCCAAGACCTTCCTTGTATCCGATGCAGTACCAGCAGTTGTGGCAATCATTCTATCTGTAATTTCTAGGACTTTCTTGGCTGCGCCTGCAAGATACGAAACTCCTCCACCCTGACCACCATAAGATTGCCTTCTATCTGCAGCTACAACTATGCCGTCTTTGCATACTATGCCAATTGTTAATGTTCCAGTTTTTAGAACGTGTTTTGAAATGTCTTCATTCATGAGAATAAAAAATACCCTTAAGTTATGTTTTAATCATAGTATTTAAATTTTTTCATCTTGTGGAATTATGTTTGTATACCATCTTACTCTGCTACTACCTTTGAGATTCCATTAGTTTTTCTGAAACGTATTACATGGTCTACAAAACTCTCTATTTTTGTTTCATGACTAACTATTAAGAGTTGTTTTACATTTAACTCACGCAACATATCTCTCATTTTGTCTAATTGCTGTTCTGAGAATCCCTCTGTAGGTTCATCTAAAATGACTACATCTGATGTTTTTATTTTACTTAAAACTGAGTTTATTAATTGGTTTAGTGCTAGTCTGTAAGCCAGAGCTACTGCTGTTCGCTCTCCACCTGAAAGAAATTCATAGTCTAATTCAAATTCATTATGAACAATTACTGGAGAAAAATTTTCATCTAGATACACTTCAAAGGCATCTGTGGTAAGCATTGAAAACCATTTATTAAATATTTTTGTAAATTCCTTTCTCAATGCAATGAGAATATTCTTTTCAGTGAACTTTGTTAAATTTGTGAAATTGTTTGATAACCAGCCTTCTACTTCTAACATTCTTACCAGTTTATTTCTAGATTCCTGACCCTTCTGTATTTCAATATTATATTTTGATATTTCCTTATTTGTTAATTCTATTTCTTTTCTTATTTCTGCAAATTCTATCTCTCTCATTTTTTCTGATTCTGCTAAAATAGATAGTTCGTCTTTCTTTATTTTTAATAAATTTTCAAATTTTGTATATTCAAAAGAATGTTTTTTTAGAGAATCTATTTGCTCATTTATCAATAAAACATCTTTTTCAAAAGCTTCTTTTAATTTTAAGAGTTCTTGTTTTTTGATCATATGCTTGTTCAAGTTTTCTTGTCTTGCATTTTGAATCTCCATAGCTATTCTCTCCTGTTCTAAAACATTAGTTATTTCTTTATGTTTTTTTAATTCAAACTCAATTTTTTGAATTTCAGACAACAAAACTGATTTATCATCTATTGCTTTTTTTATTTTTGATTCGGTATCATTCATTATGTTATGTTTGTGAGCTTCTGGGACATCTTGCAAACAAGTAGGGCAGTGTTTTAACTGAAATATTTTATTCTTCTTACTTATTTCTTGCTGTCTGAACATATCCAAAGAACTGCTTTTTGAACTTAATTCAAGATATTCTTTTTCTAACAAATTTATTGTGGACTTTTCTTTAGATATTTGATCTATAATTGTTTTGATATTAGTGTTTGAGTCATTTATCTTGGAGCCTTCTAATAAATCTTCTACATCTTTGAGGTCTTTTACAAATCTTGATATCTGCTCCTGTTTATTTCTTCCCATTATTGAAAACTTTTCTATTTCCTTCTTGAAATTTTCTTTATCTGCAACTAATTTTTGTAAGGAGTCTACTTCTTTTTCTTTCAACTCTTTTTCATATTTTAATTTATTTACTTCTTCCTGTTTAGCAACAATGTTTGACTCTAATATATTAACAAATTTTAGACTTGAATCTAACTCACTCTTTTTTGATTCTATTGATGCAGATTCTGCTTGTAATATTCTTGATTCATCTCGTATCATTGTTGCAATTCTTTGAATATTATCCTGTATCCTTTTGTATTTGTCTATTCCAAATACATGCCTCAAAACATCTAACCTTACATCTGTGCTTTCTTGAATTATCTGTTTCATCTCTTCTTGAGGTGTATAAACTGTGTATTTATACAAAAGGTTATTTTTTCTTACAAAATCTAGGGGGTAATTCAATAATTCTAGAATTTTTAATTTTACTTCTGTTACTGAAGATTCGAATCTGCTCCCATTTATAGTTATCGCAGCAAAATCCTGATTTATTGATTTCAAACTTCTCTTTAATCCTCGGTCTATTATTGTATGAACTCCATTAATATCCATTTCTAAAGAGACTTCACCATACTCTTCTCCATTGGATAGAAGTGATGAACCTCTTTGCCCTGGTTGCAAACCAAATAATGCATACTCTATTGCTAAAAGAATAGATGTCTTCCCTGAGCCTACGTCTCCTGCAAGAAGCACAGCTCCTTCTGGAAATTTTATTTCCTGTTCTTTGTAACTTCTTATATTTTTTAATCTTATACTTTTGAAAATCATGGGAATAGAACTTTTATTGAATCTCCAAATAACCTATCTTCAAAAGTTCTAGATGTTTCATCTTCTTTTTTCTCCATATTAAGCATTAATAAAAGTAATTGTATGTGTTTGTTTAGATCATGAGGATGCTTGCTACAGAAACTATCTATTATTTCTTTTTCAAAGTCTTCTGTCTGAGGAGTTACATCAACTTCTACTATTGGAAAAAATAACCTAGTAGTGTTTTTCATAAAACACCATACTCCATGTTTTCTTGAGAATTCTTCAATTTTATTGAAATTTATATCTGTTATTTTTCCTCTTTCTAAAACTCCTTTTAATTTTAGAATTAAAATTTTATCTTTTAATAAATGTTTTTTTAATTCTTCTAAAATTGTCTCTGTTCCTATTAAAGAGTCTGTTATTTCTAAGTCTAGAACTAGAACATCCTTTAGTTTTACGTTATGTCTCTTGATTTCTTTGTTTGTGTCAACTATATAGAAAGTTCCATATTGTAAATCTTCTAACTCGCTTGCATTATTTGGGTACATTGGTCCCCCATATCTTGCATTTCCTTTTTCATACTGTAGATGTAAATGCCCTAGTGCTAAATAATCTACCTTAGGTAGACTTTCTCTATCTACTGATGGAATATCTAAACCTGGCAGAGCATCTTTCATTGTAGTATGTAACATCAATATTTTAAATAATCCAGGGGCATCTTGCAACTTTATTTTAGGAATATCATAAACTTCTAATCCTGTTTTTTTTCCAGGGTAACCGTAAATGGCAACATTTTTGTAAATTGTTGGCTCTAAAATTATAGAGTCGTCTTTTTCTTGAGCCTTGAAAACATTTGTTCCAAAACCTGACTTTTCCATTACATCTAGAAAACTTTTTCCTGAAATTGAATAATCATGACTTCCAGCTATAAAGAAGATTGGTATATTTGCTTCTTTTAACTTACGAAATTCATTAAAAGCATCTTTTATTATTTCTATTGGTGGATATGGGGAATCAAATAAATCTCCAGCTATAAGGATGAAATCTACTTTCTCTTTTTTACATGTTTCTAAGGCGCTCTTAAAACTCTCAAAATTGAGTTGTTGCAACTCTGGGTATCTCCAACCACCTAAATGGCAATCTGCTAAATGACCAAACTTCATAGGTTTTGCTGAGATACTTAGTTTTTAGGTATTGTTGTGTTATTATGCTTGAGCTCTATATCTTCGACATATGTTTGTGTGAAACACTATCAATATTATTGCATTATTTTATCCAATCATACCATTCAAATGCGGAAGATGATTTTCTATGAATGAGATGATTTCTTTCTTGAATTGAGTATTTAATGAGATGCCTATGAAATTTGGCTTGTTGTATATTAGAATCCATCCTTTATTTGAGAGTTCTTTTACTACTTGTTTTAAGTTTGGAAATCTTTTGAAATGCTCTAATCTGTCATATTTGTGTCCCCAGTTTTTCTTTGAGTAAGCAAGTTTAAACATAAGCTGTGCTTTCTCTTTTTCCATTGAGATTATAAACTTGAAAGTTATTTAAATGTTTCTTACTTTGATAGTTAAATTGTCTTTAAGAGAAAGATTTAAATAAAGACAAGATTTAAAGAAGTTATGAAAAACGAAGAAAACAAATCTGCATTTTTGGAATATTTTGGCGATACTCCGAAACTAAGATTTCTGGATTTCTTAATTGGAAATCACTTTTTTGACTTCAACATGACTGACATGGCAAGAGAATCAAATATCAGTTATAATTCTTTAAAGAGTTTTTTTGAAGAATTTCTTGATAAGGAGATTATTGTTAAGACAAGAAGAGTTGGAAAATCAGATATGTATATACTGAATCTTGAAAATCCTACTGTTAAGAATTTCTTAAAATTTGCATGGTTTTTGACAAAACAAGATTTAGGAGTTAAGAATGAAGAGCATGATTTTGTGGCTCAAAATATTAATCATTTAATGAGGTAGCTAGTTTTTTAGTTATCTCTTATTTCTAAAACCTCTAATTTTTCAAAGAAAAAATTCTTTGAATCTATGACTTTTGACTTAAGTTTATTTTTTTCTAATAAATTATTTATTCTTTTCATTGGAGTTAAAGAAGAGACTAAAAGGAGAATAATTCCATTATTTTCTAGATACTTTTTGGCTTGTTTGAGCAATTTTAGAATGAATTCATCTCCTTTTTTTCCACCTGTAGTTGCTAATCTACTTTCTTTGTCTTCCTGTTTGTTTTCTGGAAGATAGGGTGGATTACAGATAATTAAATCAAACTTTTTATTGACTTTGCTAAAGATATTTGACTTGATTTTTTTTATTCTTTTTTCTTTTATGCTATCCAGAGCATCTTGATTTATATCCACTGCCGTAACTGATTTTGCTCCTGATTCTAAAGCTTTGATAGCTAAAATTCCTGAACCTGTACATATATCCAGAACTGACTTGTTTTTAGCATATTTTTTTATTGTTGACTCAATAAGATAAGAATCTTCTGCTGGTTGATATACTAAGCTCATAAGCTTAATAATTCTAAAATATCATCTTTAAAGATTATTACTGAAACTAAAGAGAGGACTAATAAAAGAAGTATGAATATCAAGACTATTATTTTTCCCATTCCAGAAGGGCTTGTCTTTTGGGAAGGAAGAGGTTTTAGTGGCCTTAGAGGTTGTATTGGTGGTATAGGTGTCACGGGTGCTTTGTATTGTGGCGGATTTGGCATCTGTTTTTGCTGGGGAAATTGTTGTTGTGTTTGATATTGTGCAGATGGTTGTTGGGGTTGTTTTTGAGGTTGCTCACTAATTTGCATTTGAGGGGTTTGTTGATTAACTTGTTGCTGTTGTTGTGTTTGAAGGGCTGGATTACTAATCATTATGTAATCAAATGCTTCTTTTACATCTTTCATAGGATAACCTGAATTAATCAAAGATTGAGCAACTCTTTGAGGGTTACCACCGTGATCTATGGCATTCTTCAACATTCCAACTATATCATCTCTCATGCTACTTTTATTGACTCACCATTTGAGAGTAAGTGAACATTATAACCTTTTTTATAACCCATTTCTTCAGCAACGTGCATTCCAGGTATCGTTTTTGCATGGTCTCCATGAGATGGAATTACATTTTCAGGATTTGTTAATTTAATTAATTCCATTAGGTCTTCTTTTGAACCGTGACCTGAAACGTGAAGATTATCATGTATTCTTGGTTTGAACTCATCTAAACGCCTCATTAATTCTGATCTAGAAGCAATTGTTTCAGGAGCTGGAATTGTTTTTGAGCAAAAAACAATGTTATCTCCTGGTTGTATTCTTAGAGGTAATTGATTCCTTGACATTCTATCAAGAACTGAACCTTTTTCTCCTTGATGACCTGTGCATACAACAAGATACTTATCTCTATTTGCATCTACTTGTCTTAAAGTTTTTTCTAATTGTTTTTTGTAAGTAGCCATTATTATTTTACTTTTGAAAGGAACTTGATTTATTGATTCCCCTGCTAAAACGTATTTTGCCAGACTTCTACCAATAAAAACTATTTTTCTGTCCAATTTTTGTCCGAAGTCTACTATTGATTTTAATCTTGCTATATGTGATGCAAAGGTTGTTACTATTAGACCTTCTTTATTTCCTTGTAAACTAGACATTGTATCCCTTACCATATCTCTTGCAACTTGCTCTGAAGGTGTTTTTTTCTCTGAATGTGCATATAGACAGTTTACTACTAGCGCTTTTACTCCTTCTTTGGATATTTCCTTTAGTCTCTTGTAATTTGGTTTATCTCCAATTACAGGAGTATTATCTAACTTGTAGTCATTTGCATATAAGACTACTCCATCAGGAGTATGGACTGCAACTAAAGCACATTGCAATGTCGAATGAGTCATATTAATGAACTCTACTTTGTATTTATTTTTTCCATTAATTTGTGCTATTCCATTTGATTTTACAGTATGCATTTTATTACCTGCAGGAAGACCTCTTTCAGGCAATAAATTTTTTAGAACTTCCATGGTGTAAGGGGTTCCGTAGATTCCTGCCTTGTACCTATGGGCTAAATATTGGACTGCCCCTACATGGTCTAAGTGAGCGTGTGAAACTGCAATAGATCTTACTTTATCTCTAAGTTTCTTTTCATCCAAGTAATGGTCGTTTGGTAATGCTCCAATTGATCTCATTCCTTGCTCTGTTGGTACTTTTTCTCTTTCGCTTACTCCAACTAACGCTGGGATAAATAAACCAGCATCACATAAGGTTACATCATCTCTTGACTCGACGGCAGTCATATTTTTGCCCACTTCACTAAAACCACCAACTGCATGAATTTTTAACATATTTATTTACTGGGCTGTAAGTTTATAATGGTTTGTGAAAAATTATTATAGATAACCTTTTGTTCTCGCCTTGTCAGGATAAAAAGTATAAACTATTCCTTTTCTTGAATCGTATGAGGGTTTGCTTAAAACGTTTTCATCAACTAAACCATCAATTCCATCTGCAAATCTTTCTGTAGACATATTACCTACTGCTTTAGCTAATGTTCTTTGAGGAATTATACCTGTTAGTTGATTTTCGGCTATTCCTCTTACTAAATCTTTTTTAGAGTCATCTTCATTATCCATTACGTAGATTAATCTTTTACCTTATTAAATATTGTTGACATTGAAAAGCTATAAATACATATGAGATAATTTTATTTTATGGAACACCACATCAATGTTTTATATGGGGCTGTGATTTTGCTTCTTGTTGTTCAATTAGTATCATTTACATTTATTAGCTCACAGTCCGCTAAATTGATTGCTCAACAAAATAACTTTGAAGAAGAAATCAAAGGATTTTTGGGTAGTGTAAGACAAGAGAACCAATATAGAATAGGAGAGATTGTTAGAACAATATCTCAACAAAGAAGTGATTTTGAAACTCAAATAGATTTACTAAAGTCTACACAACAGGACTTGTCTGCTGTTGTTGAAGAAGCATTAAAAAAAGTAGTTACTGTTACTACAGATATTTCTGCTGGAACTGGATTTGCCGTTTCTGATGGGAGCTACATCTTAACTAACAATCACGTTATTGAGGGAAGTGCAGTTATACAAGTTCAAACATACAGTGATGAAGTTTACGTTGCCGAAATTGTCGGAACAGATGTTTTGGCGGATTTGGCTGTTTTGAGAATTTCTGGATCTATAAATAGTTTTGAACTTGCAGATTCTGATTCTGTTTCTATAGGTCAAAAAGCAATTGCAATTGGAAATCCCCTAGGACTTTCATTTACAGTAACTGAAGGAATTGTTTCTGCATTAGATAGAGAAGGCCCTAATGGTTTACAATCTTATATTCAGACTGATGTTACTTTAAACCCTGGAAATTCTGGTGGGCCTTTAGTTGACAAAGATGGACGAGTAATAGGAATGGCTAATTTTAAAGTTGGGGAAGCTGAAGGTTTAGGTTTTGCTCTTGAAAGTAATATGTTAAGAGTTAAAACTAATGAGATAGTTGGTGTGGACATAATATAAAATGCTTAAGCTAAAACCTTCTGCAAGAGATAATAAAAGATATCTTCTTATTAGAGGACTTAGGAGTTCAGTTGAAAAAGCGATTCTTGAATTTATAGGAGTTTTAGGATGGGCTGAAGCTTCTCCCGTTTTTGTTTCCGAAGTTTCAAATGAAGTTATTCTTGCAGTTAATAGAAAATCACTTAATCAAATTAAGGCTGCATTTGCTCTTGCAAAAGATGAATTGACTGTTTTGAGAATTTCTGGGACTTTGAAAGGACTTTCAAAGTAGATTTTGGGAGATAATTTTTATTTGAAAGAGAAAAGAATCCTTAGAGAAATAGCAAATTTTAAATAGACATATATCTGCAGATTAGTAAATCTAAGAGGTTTTTACTAATAAAATGGATATAAAGAAAATGGAAGTTTATTTTCTAGCAACCATTTTATATAACCTTGGAGAAACACAATAAAATGGATATGCCTACAGAAATGCAACATCAAGCAATGGGTTACGACAGAGCTGCGACAATGTTCTCACCTGAAGGACATTTGCTTCAAGTTGAATATGCTGAAAAAACTGTTAAACTTGGAAGCAATAGTGTAGGAATTATATGTAAAGATGGTGTAATAATTGTTGCTGATAAGAGAATTAGAGATAATTTAATTGCTCCTGAATCTGCTGTTAAGGTTTTTGAAGTTGATGACCATGTAATGGCTACTGCTGCTGGAATTGCTTCTGATGCTAGGGTTCTTATTGATAGATCTAGATTATTAGCGCAACAACACAGAGTTTCTTACGGAACACCTATTGATCCTATAAGTGTCATTCAAATGATTGCAGATAATAAACAAGCATATACTCAATATGGCGGTTCTAGGCCTTATGGTGTTTCAATAATGATTGCTGGTGTTTCAAAAGGAAGGCCTCATTTGTATACATCAGACATTACTGGAAACTTCTTTGCTTACAAGGCTAACTCTATCGGAGAGAATGATGAACAAGTAAAGGAAGAATTACGTAAGGGCATAAGTGAAAGCATGAGTATGGAAGAGGGAATCAAGTTTGTGATGAAAATATTTAAAGAGATTCTTGGTAAAAATTTTGAAATTTCAAGATTTGATGTGGGGATGATTGCTCTTAAAGAAGGAAGACTTGTTAAATTACATGGTGAAGAACTACGTAAGTATATTAAGTAATTTTAAAAACTAATTATTTCTGAAAATTGAATGACAGATGACTTGACTCTCTTTAGAGAAAATCTCTTTGAAGTGGATAGAATAATTGATGAATTTAGAAGAAATAGAAGACCTCTGGAATTTATCTATGATTCAGAAGAAATGAGAGCTGATGCTTTGGAAAAATTTTGGAGGGTTGCAGGTAGATATGACCTAAAAAGAATTGATTCTTTTCCAGGATATGTGAGGGTTTGCGTTTTAAGACATTTAGGAAGATGCTTTAAGAGAAATTATAGACGTAGAAAAAAAGAAAGTACATTAAGTAGCTTCTGCCAAGAAACAGATCAAGATGGAGATTCTTTTAAAGAAAAATCAAATCAAATGCGAGAGTTAGAAGATGATTCTGGATTATCAAAATATATCCAGGAAGAAGATGACAGTGTTAGATTATCAAAAATATTACAGATTATTTCCAGACTATCGCCTAAAAAAAGAAAAATATTAAATATGCGATTTATTGAAGGGAGAAAATTGAATGATATAGCAAGAGAAACTGACTATGAAGGTGATACAGCCGATAAGGCAGTCCTCATGGTAATAAAAAGAACGACAGACAAGATAAGAGAAGAATATGAAAATATGGAACGATTTTAATAGTTAAATTAACTTCAAGATTTTCTCTCTAAGTTTCTGTATTCTTTCTAAAACTTCTTTTGCTTCTTCAGTAGAAGTATCTTTAGCATAATAATTTATACCATTCCTTATCTTTCTCAACTCATCAAATTCATCTCCATCAATGCTCTCATTTAAGATTTCTTTTAGAAAATGAGTATAACATTCATGATTATATATTTTGTATCCATTTTTAATGGCTAAAGCCTCTAAAATTTCTCTTAATGAATCATACAAAAGGGATATCTTAGAGCTTGAAGTTACTTCATTTAGTTCAAGTTTCCTTTGAGAATTAAGTTTATTCTGGCTTGTTTTTAAAAGGGAAATAATAAGCTCTTTATCTTCGCCTACTTTCTTAGCTATTCTCTTTTTGAGACACTCATTAAAATCCATTATAATTTCAATTTCCCTTGTAAGATATACCCATTTATTATGTTGTTTGCCAATTCTTTATTTTTTATGCTTTCTAATGAACTAAAGAAGAACAATTGTATTTTTCTATTCAACTTAATTTCAAAATTCCTAATATCAACTTCTTTACTATGTCCAATTATGCATACATCTATATCTGAATCTTTCTTTGCTTCAGCTTTAGACAAAGATCCAAAAAGAATCATTGAATAGTTTGTAAAATGTTTATCAAAATAATTAATAAAGCTATTCAGCTTAATTTTCCAATAAATCCTAGATAAATCTATGAATGTTTTATCAATTCTATTAGCATAATAAAAAATGTAGTTTCTATCTTTCTCCATTGATAGTAATCCTTGACTATTGAGTTCAGAAAGTATCTTTGATGCGGTCGGAGGTGAAATTTTCATTAATCTAGCATATTCTCGAACATTGATCCTCCTATAACAATCTTCAAAAAATAGTTCTAGATTGTCAATTATATTTAACATATGTCAATTATATTTAACATTAATATTTAAACTTTGTTATGTCTCGATGTCTCCTGAAAACCACGCCATTTTTGATATTTGCCTTAGGTGATGAATCATATTGATATTAGTTATAGGTCAACTTAGAAAACATTTTAACTAAATCTTTAAATAATCTATAAAACCCTACCGATTATGGCAAACGTCGAAGCACGCATTAAGGTAAAAGGTAAACAGTTTGAAATATCTGTTGATTTAGATGAGGCTCTTAAAGTTAGAGCTGGAAAAGGTAATGTTAATACTGCTTTGAACTCTCCAGCTATTTATACTGATTTAAAGAAAGGAATGGTTGCTTCAAAGGCTGAACTTGATGCTACTTTTGATACATCTGATGTTTATGCAATAGCTGAAAAAATAATGACTAAAGGAGAAATTCAAAAAGATCAAGAATTTAGGGATGCTGAACGCGAGAAGAGGATAAAGCAAGTAATTGATTTAATTTTACGCAATGCTGTAGATCAGCATGGTAGACCTTATACTGATGAACGCATAAGAAAAGCTATTCATGAAGTGCACTTTAATTTTGATAATAGACCTGCAGAACAACAGATGCCTGAATTGATTACTAAACTAGCAACAGTAATTCCGATTAAAGTAGAGACTAAGAAAGTTAAATTGACAATACCTGCTAGATATAGTGCTCAAGTTTATGGTATGCTTAAAGATTATAAGGAAAGCGAAGAATGGCTTGGAAATGGAGATTTGCAAGTTGTAATGAATATTCCATCTGGACTACAGATAGATTTCTATGATAAACTGAATTCAGTGACTCATGGCGCAGTTATTAGCCAAGAAATGAAATAAAATAGATTGTTTATGAAATATTGTTTGCTTTAATTAGACTTTTAGGAAAATCTGGAAACTTATCGGTGTTTAGTCTAATTGATTCTGTTAAATCCCAATAACCACCAGCATCTTCTACTAATTTAAGCACACCTGGAGGAAACATCCTACTTAGACTACTTCTAATAGCTCTTAAAGAACTTCCTTCTTCTGGCATCTTTACATACTTTACTTTTGTTGAATTTCTTAGAAAAGAAGAAGTATAGTTTAGAATATCTCTTATAAGATCAGTTTGTTCTCTAGTTAAATCAAGTCTTGTCGCAGGAATTTCTCCAAATTCAATTTGTCCACCATCATCTGAATTTCTATGGTTGTAAATTACATGAAATATTCTTTGAATCGAACGTGCTTTATCTTGGTTTCTGTAATTTGCTGTTAAATCTCGTTCATCACCGTAAAAAAATAGTTTATCTAGACCATTTCCATAATCTATCTCTTGAAATCTTTGAGATGCTGTAAATTCTCCGCAAATTCCACTAACTCTATGATTTCCCCTATAAAAGTGATTTATTCTGATAAATCCTTGAAGACTATCTTTTTGCTGAACTGCTCTGACATTTAGACTTCCTCTTATCATTTAAATCTGGAAAAAATCTGATTTATAAAGATTATTGTATTTTTTTACAAGAATAAGCTCTTAGCGTTCGTAATTGTTCTATTAGACTACAATTATTTTTCATTTGATTTAGATTTTCTATTTGGGTTGGGCCTAGCTTAGAATAGGCGAATAAATCTTCTAGGAAAATAAAATTAGTTTGATTATTCCAGATTTCTGCTCCTGTGTATACATCAACTCCATTGTATAAAGCATATCCACTTTCTAAACCGTTTAATGAAAATGGGATAATATAATCTGGTTTCTTAAGATACCATTCTACACCTGGACTTGACAAAGTAACCAAAGTGTTGTTTCTAATCACATCTTTAGTATTTTCACTTAAAGATTTGTAATCTATTACTGGTTCTGTTGTAGAATAAGAGTTTATTGCTTGAGGCTTAACAACAGTCAGATAATTATCACTAAAGAAAATATTAGAAGGATAAATTATGGCAAGAGTGAGTATGGCTATCCCAATGATCTTATTATTTTGATAGAGATATGAGAAAGTTACTGCAATAAAAAATATTATTGATAAAGTTACAAAGTAGGCATAACGCAAAGCAAAAACCTTGACAAAGAATAATCCTACAAACATTATTAGTGAAGGCAATAACATAAGATAGAACATTCTTTTATTCATTTTATAGGCAAATGGCATCCCAAGTAGAGAAATAAGGGCAAATGCTCGTAGTCCATTAAAGATCTGAGAAGTGTACTCTTCTGCATAAACACTACCTGTGGATGTTGTACCTATACTTAGAAAAGATAAACCAAAGTAAATTCCAACTAATAGTGGAATAATGAATAACTTCCAGTCTTTATGCTCTCTGATGAATATCCAAATAAAGAAAGGCACAAGAACAAGACCAGCTATTTGTGTTTGAACTAAAACTATCAAAGATACAGAAGCAAGCCAAGCATACTTCTTGCTAGTTTTCGATTTATATAAAAAGAAAAGTGTTAGGAAAAACAAGAACTGAAAAGCCTGATAAAATCTAGCTTGGCGAGAATAAACTACTTCAAGGAAAAGAAAACAGGTAAGTAATGCTGCAATTATTCCTGCAGGTTTATTGAATTCTTTACATATGAAAAAAGCTAGAACTACTGTTCCTAACCCAAAAAGAACAGAGGCTAATCTTACTACAAAGTCAGTTGAACCAAATAATAAAATAAAGAAAGCCTGTAAATAATGAAAGACTAAAGCTCTTGAATAGAAAAAGCCAGAATCAAAAATAGGAAAACCTTTTTCTGCTATTTTTTGACTTGCGAGACTTGAGATTGTCTCATCAAACCATAATGGACTTGAGCCTAAGGCGTAAACTCTTAGGATTAAAGCATAAATTAGAATAAGAGCTAAGGCAATTAATAGTTTGTTTTTGTAAAGCTTACTGAAATTCATTAAATTTATTAGATAATTGGTTAATTAAAACTTGGTTTATTTGAATGAAGAGAAAAGTTTAAATAGGATAATCATACTAGTATGATTGAATTTAAAATGGAATTTGAAGTAACAAGACTTGGAGAACGCGGACAGATAGTTATACCTTTGATATTTAGAGAGAACCTTAGACTAAAGAAGGGAGAAAAATTTATGGTGGTTGAACAAAATGGAACTCTTATGTTAAAGAGACTTGAACCTCCAACAAGAGAAGAATTTCAAGAAATAATTAAAAAAACTAGAGATCACGCAAAGAAAAATAACTTAACTAAAGAAGATCTTAATAAGGCACTTGCATTAGCAAGACAATGAGAGTTGAAAATAATTAACTCCTTTCAAAATTCAACAGGCATTATTTATATTGGAATAACTCTTACTCTATCCAAAGTCACTATACAAAATGATTCTTCAAAGGGGATCTCCATATTAAATAATTTTTCTAATAATTTAACAATATGTTCTGTAGATTGAGGGTGCATTCTTAGAAATATGACTCCATAATTAGGTTTCTTTAATTTAAAGATAAGTTTGCTAAAATCTCTATCAAATGTAATTAATGTTCTCTGTTCTTCTATGGATAAATTAAGAACGTCATAATCTTTCATGCCTGGGTCTTTTAGACTAAGGGAGATGATATCAATTCCTTTCCGCTTTAAAATCTCAACTACTTCTAAAGGTATATTTTCGTCTGCTATAAATTTCATAATTATATTGAATACACAGACTCAAGTTTTAGAGCATGCGCTGAATATTCCAATGCAGCTTTAATATCTTCTTTTTTGAGCTGTGGGTAATTTCTAAGAATTTTATCTATGGTCCAGCCTTGTGCTAATAGTTCAAGAATAAAATATACGCTAAGACGTGTTCCTCTAATTATTGGTTTACCTACTAAGATATTTGGATCCACATCTATACGAGACTGCCATTCTGCCATGTTAGAATGGGGTTGAACTTATTTTTAAATATTGTTATGTCGATAGTTTCTCGCACAAACCACACCTTTTAGGTTGTGTTCGAAACTTCGATCACAAGAAGTTTATTCACAAAGACAAACTTCTGTGCAGTAAATTCTCATCAAGAAGAATTTACTTGCATCCAAATCTCGCAATGCACCGATATTGCGATGACATTCAAAAACGAGTATGTTTTTGATGAATCGAGCACCAATCGCATCGATTTTTTGATATGTTTTTAACATCTTAAACAGAAATCTTCATTATGTCTCGATGTCTCTTGAAAACCTGCTAAGGCACGTGGTGACATCGTGAGCATCCAAAAATCGAGCATCGATTTTTTGATACAAAGCCTTAAAAAACATATATTCGCTAAATATTTTACTCGTATATTTGTAAAATGAATGACCATGCTAGAAAAAGACAGGAAGATTGGGAAAACAGCTTGAAAACTTGGAAAGCTAAACAAGGACAAGCTCCTCAAGTTTCTAAGCCAGTGCATCATACTAGCCATTTACCTCATGAGCCTCAAACATCTTCTGCATTATCTAAATTTCTAATATTTTTAGCATTTGCAATTCCCGTTGCTCTTTTGGGTTATGCACTTTACATTAATTATTTGCCTTTTGGTTATGAAGAGACTTATACTTTAACAATAGATGAAGAAGGAATTATTTCTCCTCTTTCAAATGAAATTTATTTGACAACCCCTCAAGGCAGGAAACTATTGTCATTACCTGAAGGAGTACAAGGACAAGTTAATTTAGTTCTTGACCCTAACATAGTTTTGAAAGATGCAACAGTTGATGTAGTTTTAGATGGAGAAGGAATTTATTTAGCAACTCCAATAAATATTTCTGAAATTGATTGGGTCTATAATTGGGATTTCACTCAAAGCATTCCAGAAGATTTGGAAGGCACTGCAAGTTATGACAATGAACAACAATGTGTGCATTTCAATGCATATGAAGAACAGACTCTTTCTTTGCCAAACTCACAAGATATGTTTGAATCTGGTCCAATGAGCATTTATGTTAAGTGGAAGCCTAGTTCTATAAGTCCATTATTGGGAAATAACCAACAGATAGTAGGACATTATAACTGGGAGATTTATCAGTCTAAAGATTCGATAAGATTTCAGGTTGGTAGAATGAATGATGCTAATGGGAGTTCTTACTCTGTGAATTATCCTATAGCGCAAGATTTCTTTGGTAAAGAACACGAAGCTCTTGCGATTTATTCTCCAGATGCAGAAGGCAATGGGTATATTGAATTATGGGTTGATAAAAAATTAGTAGAAAGAATCTTAATTGGAGAAGATGTTATTTATCAAAATTATAATAGTAATAGGACTTTGAGTTCTGGCTGGAGTTCGCATAATGGCGGAAACAATGCTTATTTTGATGGTTGTATTTATGAAACGAAAATAATCAATTCAATTGTTAGTCAAAAGATAACTGAAATGATTATTAACAATATAAATCAAACGGCAATTATTCCAGTTGTAGGCAATGGAAACATTACATCTGTGAGTATTACGGTGAGTCAATGATGCGAAAAGAACAGGCATATAAATCAACATATATTTTATTTCTTAATCTGGCTATTGTTTCTCTTGGATTATTAATTTTAAGTCAGTTTCAAATTATTCAACTACCTATATTTTTTACTTCTACTTTTCTTTTTTTTATAGTAGTTTTTTCTATTGCATTATCCATTCTATATAAATCAAAATTAAATCACTTCCACAACAGATCGACTCATTTTATGGATTCTTTCTTTCAAACTTCTCCCTATTTCTTTCTTGCAATACTTATAACTCTTGCAATAAATCAATTCCTAAAACTTGATTTTATCACTGAAAGAAACACACATATTATCATATTGGGTGTAGCGTTTGGTTTCTTTGCTTTTTACGCTAACCATAACAGGATCGAGCGAGAAATGGAAAATGAAAAGCAAATAGAAGAAAGTAAAGAGCAACAAAGAGCAAGTGACTTTCAGCATAGATTTCCGAGAATAAGTAGAGTTTGGGGTTTGAGGAGTGTAGTTAAGTGGGTGTATAAGGAAGGCTGGGGATATACATTGGGACTTGCTATTATTTTAATTGTAGGTTTTATTTTACGGATTTGGAACTTAAATAAAGTTGGTTATTCAATTGATGAAGGAATTTATTATATTATATTTAATAATTTTGCCAAAGGGAATATTTTGCCTTTCTTGGACTCAGGGGGACTATATTTAAGAAATTTTATTTACACATACCCAGCATATTGGCTGACTATAATAGTAAACAATCCATTGATTTCCCTTAGATCTATTTCTTTAGTCTTTGGAATAGGTGTTATAATAATATCTTATTTTTTCGCAAAGAAATTATTTGATAAAAAAACAGCTTTATTTTGTGCAGGTTTGATCTCAATATTATCTTACTTCATTTTTTATTCATTTCACGGAAAACACTATTTAATGATCCTATTTTTCTATGTATGGTTTCTTTATTTAATATGTTTTTTTTCACCTTCTGAAAAGAAATTTTCGTTTATTTTACTTTCAATATTATTGGGATTAAATTATGAATATGTGTTTCTATTAATTCCAGTTTTATTTTTGTTAGCATTTAAAAATAAAGATAAAAGCTATTTTATCCCAATATTTTTGATAGTCTTCTGTTTTCTTATTCAATATTTCGTCATGTCTAAATGGATAAGCCTTACTCTTCCTGGTTTCGAACCTACCCAAACTAATTTGATTAATTTAAACTTTTTAAGCATAAATTTTTTAGTTTCTGGAATAAAAAAACTTAATTTCTTAATTAGCCCATTAAGGCTATTATTAGTTTTCTTGATTGGGGCAATTATTATTTTAAAGAAAAGAATTAAGATTAATCCTTTTTTACAGATATTCTTATTCCAATTGTTTATCGAACTTTTATTCTTTTCTTTCTTTTTTCAAAAAAATCCTATACGCTATAGGCAAAGTTTGTTTTTCTTAATAATCATATTTACATCTTATTTATATTTTATTTTATCAACCTCTTTAAAGAAAAGAACTTTAGGAGTTATACTAATTTTAAGTTTGTTAATTTATTTAATTACCCCAGTAGACTTAAATTACCCTACTACTTCAACATATTCAAAGGATAATCTTTTACCAAATTATTTAATTACTAAATCTATATTTACAGACCCTTATTCATTTAGTTCAATTTCAGGTAATTTTGTAATGACTAACTATGACTTGCTTACTGAATTAAATACGTCTGGAGCTAAAGTTGTGACCACTGATATGTATAATATGGCTCCTTATATTAAAATAGATTATATTCTAAATGATTATCTTAGGCCATATTATACATATTATAAAGAAAATAAAACTATCTCAATATATAATAACATCCAATGGATAAATTTAGATGAATTAAAAAGTATCGCATCTAAAGAGGCTAAAGTTATGATTATTGCAGATTCGAGATTTAGAACAAATGTTAATCAAGAAACAAAAGATTTTGTTTATTCTAATTTTAATTTAATGCATATAACTAAACCTAGCTATATTGGAAACATTGATGGGGCAGATAAAAATAATATTGAGATATTTGAGTCTAAGTAATAGTTACCTCTTAATCTACTTTTTAATGGAATCATATACTTCTGAAATTCCTCCGAAAAGGCTCATTAATATGGAGGTAAATCTTGCAACTAAAAATGTTGAAAGTATAATCGCTGAATCAATCATAAATATGGAGAAAACTAAAACCGACAAACTTTCTGTAAATCCTATATTGTTTAAAGAAATAGGAATAATTGAGTAAATTATAATGAGAGACATACAAAAAGCTATTATTCTAAGATCTACGGATATTCCAAAACTTAAAAATATAGAGTAAATTGAAAAAATAGTTAGAGCATTAATAATAATGGAGATAAAAAAAGAAAAGAAAAAAATCTTATAATTTCTTATAATTATTCCAAGAGTTGAAAATAAATTTGATAACTTACTCATCAAACTTATTCCTTTAAATATTTTAAAATATTTTCCAAATATATTAATTAATATCAATAGAAAGGGTGGTCCTAATATTAGAAAAATCTCTAAACTTAAAAGATATTTATTTTTAATGATCGTCCTAAAAAAGATAAAAAAGAAAACTAGGTTTATTACAAACCATGTAAAAAATCCAAATGCTCTCTCTAAAATGATAGATGAGAGTATCTCTTTCTTTTTTGAATTATACTTTTTATTTAATTTAATAAATTTATATCCGTCTCCTCCTATTGTTGAAGGAAGAAAATTATTGTAGAATGACCCTACTAAATAAAGCTTGAATAGCTCTGAAGAATTTATATTTATCCCATAAACCTCTAATATCTTTTTCCATTTTTTTACTGAAAGAAATAACCCTATAAAAAAAATAATTGCTGGAAAAAAAAGAAATTTAAAATCAATGTCAATTATTAGATTTATTACTTTATTAAGATCTATCAACTTAAATAAAATAAATATTAAAGCTATTGAAAAAATAACCTTAAACAATCTTTTTAATAAATTTTTCATTTGCTCTTATTTAATATAATAAAGTTTATTGTCTTTAATATAACGTAATCTTTGTATAGTTTATGCTTTTTGAAAAATTTTTCAGCTGATTTTAAGTGATTTCTAATGTAGCTCAACTTTGCAATTTTTTTTATAGAATGTCCCTTTATGTGATAAATAGAGATATTCGTTTTACAGAGAATTTTTATTCTTTTTCTTCTAATCCTATAAGATAAATCTACATCATTATAAAATAAAGGGAAGTTTTTTTCGTCAAAAAGATATCCTAATTTTTTTATTAATTTTCTAGAAATTAAGATACATGCGCCTGCTGCCTGATCTACAAAAAAATCTTGATTAAATACATTATTAATTAAAAGGTAATTTTTCACACTTGGTAAAAATCCTAAAATATGATATCGTGTGTATAATAAACTTGTAAAGAGTCTGAAAGCGGTAGGATAACCTCTGTGCATATTATATTGAGTGCTACCGTCTAGATTAAGTAATTTACAAGTAACTATGTCTTTTTTATTTTTTATAATGTAGTCTAACAATCCATCGATAGACCCGTTTCTTACCACTGTGTCTGGATTAAGTAGTAAGATATAATCTCCATTTGATGATTTGTATGCTTGATTGTTCCCTCCAGCATACATATTGTTAAAATTATTTTTTATTAACTTGACATTGGGATGTTTTTTTTCAATCTTTTTAGCACTACCATCTTTTGAATCATTATCTACGATGACAATTTCATAAGTGTATTTCTTCAACTTTTCTTCTATTGAAGCAATACAATTTAGAATTGTATCTCCGCAATTCCAATTAACTATTAGTATTGAAACTTTTGGTTTTTTCATTTTCCAGCTACCTCTATTTTTTTAGCTAAGTCTTTTACATCTCCTTCTTTTGCGAAAAAGAATTTTGCCTTTGGAAATTCCTTCTTTAAGGCCTTTGTTTCTTCCATATCAAAACAAACTACTGGTAGATCCATTGCAATGTAATTGTATATTTTTGCATTTGCTTCTCCACTTTCTAGAGTTTTTGGAGAAACTGCAATATCTCCTAATTTTAGATAAGACGGGGCTTTTTCATAAGAAATTTTTCCTGTTAGGGTTATCCTATCTTCAATCTTAAGTTCTTTTGCTACTTTCTTTACATGATCTAAAGGATAGCCCATAATCAAGAAATGAAATTTAGGATTTGTTAAAGGAATTGCTTTTAGAAGGTAATCTATACCTTTGTATTCTTGAAGTCCACCTAAATATACAACTATCTTCTTATTCTTTGGAAGTTTAAGAGATGCAGATTTTACTTGCTTATTGAATAGGGATTTATCTGGAATATCTTTGATAACTGTAATTTTCTTACTAATTTTGAGATTTTTAGTGATGAAATTCTTTAGACCCTCTGTACTTGTAATTATCTCATCAGATTGGTTTGTTATGAATTTCTCTATACTCTCTAAAATCTTTGATGCAAGAGATCTCTTCTTTATTGTACCTCCTGCAGCTAATTCTCCAACTAAAGACCCTTGACTATCAAAAATCAACTTTTTATCAAATTCCTTTTTTAGAAAATATCCTACTAAAGCTCCTTCATGTAAATGTGCATAAATAAGGTCGTATGAATTTGATTTCATTTCATTCTTTGCTTTAATCCATAATAATATGTCTAAAAATGGTCTGTAAATAGAAAACCCTGGTTCAGTTTTTGAGTATCCTGGAATTTGTTGTACACGAATTGGTTTGATGTTCATTACATTCCTTCCAATTGGATATGTAATAATAGTAATTTTGTGACCTTCTGATTTTAACCTTAAATAAGAATTTAACACGCGTATATGACAACCCCTGTCTGAAAAGAAAGGCGTAGGTGCTAACATCAAAATTCTTAATCTCTTTGGATTAATTATACTTGTTTTCATTCAAAAATGTCTTAATTTATAGTTATATAAATAATCGCATTACTGAATCATTTTCCTTAAAACTTCATTAAATCTTCTAGCTCTGTCTAAAGAAGTTTTTGCTTTATTTTGAAGTGCAATCTCTCCCATTTCATATGTAAAACGTCCTCTCTTTTCTCTTTCGCTTGAATAGTCTTCAACTAAGGATTTCGCCTTTTCTTTCCCTAAAATTTCAGATATTTCATTATTTGCTTCACCATAATCTTCTAATATTTGCTTTTCTATTTTACCAGTAGAATAAAAATAAATAAGGAGCAGATCAAATGTTAATAGATGAATTGATTGCTCAGTTTTTATCTTTATTCCATATTTTTCAAGTAAAGACCTAACCATATAAAACATAGAATAATAGCTTGAATTAATTGTCCAAAGAAATCCATTAAAGTCTGGAAATCCAGTTATCTTTTTGAGTTCTGATTTTGTGGAAACATCGTATAGTAATTGAGCTACATCAAAAGATTGTTTAGAATTGTTTAAGAAAAAGGTTGCAAATAAATCTTTTTCTTTTATTACTATATCTCCATTTTGAATCAAAATATTTACCCTTTTCTCGCTTTCTTTTATCTTTTTTTCATCTAGCATCTGATAGTATTTTGTAATAGATCTCTCCTCCATAAAGAAATAAGTGTTTATTCAATGTTTCATTTATTAAATTGATGTCTTCTCTTTTTGAAATCATTTGTTTCATGCTTTTAATTGATATTACCTGTATTTCAAAGTTTTTTGTAAAATGAGATGCTAAATTTGAGATTATTTTCTCAACATTAATTATGAGACTTTCTTCCTCAACTATTAATAATATGTCTATATCTCTGGGATTATCTTTTTCGATGTAAGAGCCAAATACTAATAGTATAAAAAAATCTAGACCTATTTTTTCCTTAATGTCTTTTGCAAAAAGGAATAGTGTTTTGTCTCGAGATATTTTTTCGTTACTTCTTAAAGATTCTATATATGCCAATTCAGAATGATTTTCTTTATAGTTTAATGAAATAAACCCTTTCTCATCTTTTTTTATAAATTTTTGTTCTATTAGTACTTTTATTGATCTGTGTATGAGAGGATAAGGCTTATTTAGAATTTCAGCCACTTCTTTTATACTGAAACGCATATTTATCTTTGAGACAAAAACTTTCATTATCTCTGCTTGTGTTTTTGTAAACATGTTATATAACTATTTAGGTATAATATTATATCTTTTTAGTTATATTTAAGTCTTTTGATAACATATAACTAAAGATGGCGAAAGCTTTTTAAGGTTCAAATATGTAAGATAACCATATACTCCCCAGTATTGCTTCGGCGAGACTGGGTTTAATGTTTCTAAATAATTATAAAGATGTTATTTCAAAAACTGCTCTTTAGAAAATTAAATTTCTTTATTACTCTTTCCATATCTTCTTTTTTGATTTTGTTTATAATAGACTCTAATTTCAAACAAAATTCTGGGGTAGTGTCAGCTCTCTCTAATATTTCTTCTCTGCCAAAATCTTTGTCATAATAAAGAGCTTCAACTCTCAAATTCTTAGATTTCTCAAGTTCCTCAAAAATATCATTATTAATTAGACCTTCTTCTACAAATAAAGATTTTAATGCAAAAATAGTGCAATCGTGGATTTCTGACTTTATTCCAACTTTCATGAATAAAGCATAGACTATAAAGTATTTTGCATAATAAGATGTATCTAAAATCCATTCGTCTTCTTGTTTTTCTTTAGCTGACTGGAGCATATTTAATGCTGACCTTGATTTTTTCTTATAAACTTCTACAAGTCTTTCATTAGGATTAATGAACTTTAAGCCACCAGCTTTTTTAAAACAAAATGAATAATCATCTTTCTTTTCTTTCATAGTAATACCTCCACACTTCATTGATAAATATATCGTGATTATATAGGATTATATGATTTTTTACAGTCTCTTTAATTAATATTCCTTGTTTAGAGAGTTGCTCTTTAAATTGGACTAAATTCATGGAAATCAAGTGTATTTCTTTACTGTAAACCTTACCAAAATCTTTAATTTTCTTTTTTTCACCTTCTTTTATTTCCCCGATGTATAATAGATCAATATCGCTTTCTTTGGTATGTGTTAAAGAAGCATAACTTCCAAATAAAATTAAACACCCGTTTAAATCTAAGCTAAAAAACTCATTATATAGTTTTTTAATAAAAAGCTCTTTCCTTAATAATTCTAAAGTTTCTTTCTTCTCGCTTAAAGACAAAAATTCTCTTACCTCATTGTTATCTAAGTTAAGCGAATAAACCTTGCTCTTTCCAACAATATGTGATAAAAGTATTTTATTATCCTCAAAGCTCTTTAAGTGGGGCAATAGACTAACATGGCTTTTTCCTATTAATTTAGCCATCTCTCTTATGTGAAATTGACTAAAATAATTGCTTCTAAATAACCCTATTAGTTCTAGCTTAATAGTGTTAATATTTTCTACCATATGGTAACTTTATTTACCATCATTTATAACCCTTTCTATTTACAATAGAAACTATCTTCTATTGTGGATGGAAGCTATTTGGTTAACTGATAATCAAAGTTCACTTTAATTTTATAACCTCTCGGACATAATAACGCCTTTCTACTGGAGAGGTATTTACATTAGTTCTTATTGTCAGATCCATAAGCATTCCAAAACAGAAGAACAAAACTCCTATAATTATTAGGAAGAAACCTAAGAAGAACCAACCGCTTCTGTTTAATGGGAGATTTGTTGCTATTTTTTGGTAAATTGACCATAGACTTATTATGATTCCTGTGAAAAATGAGATTAGGCCTAAACCTCCAAACATGTGAAGAGGTCTGTTAGAATATTTGTTTAGGAACCAGATATATATGAGATCTATGAAGCCTTTGTATGCTTTTTTGTAATTGTACTTACTTTTACCTTGTGTTCTTGCTCTGTGATTTACTACTACTTCTCCAATTGTAAATCCTTTCCATCTTAGTAAGGCTAGGATGTATCGGTGCATTTCACCCCAAAGATCTAGAGATTTAGCTGCTTCTTTTTTGTATACTCGTAAGGTACAGCCAGTATCATGAACACCATCTTTAATTAATAGTCTTCTGAATAGTCTTCCTGTTTTTGTAAGTATTTTTATTCCTGACTTGTCCTTTCTATTTTTTCTCCAGCCAGCTACTACATCAAGATTATCTTTTTCTAATTTTTCTAGAAGTTTTGGTATGTCTTTAGGATCGTTTTGCAAGTCTCCATCCATAGAGATTATTATGTTTCCTTGGGCTTGCTTGAAACCTGCGTCTAATGCTATGGATTGACCGTAGTTACGATTTAGATTAATTATTGTAGAATTTTTTAGTTTTTTTAGTTCAGTTAATGATTTGTCTTTGCTTCCATCATTAATGTATATGATTTCATATTCTCCTAATGAGTTCATTACATCTCTTATTTCTTTGTCTAATTGTTTGATATTTCCTTCTTCTTCGTATATTGGAATTATAACTGAATATTTCATTAAACTTTCTCAAGATTGAGCTATTATAAATATTATCTTTATTTAGGTGTTATTATAAGACTACTGGATGTCGGTCAATTGGTTGCCTAATTTCAAGGGAAATGAAATAAGCTGTGTGGTGATATTCACCTTCTGCGTATTTTTTTACAAACATTTCTCCAATTTCTGTGTCTCTAAATAACTGAAAGATGCGCTGTGCAAGTTCTGGATTTTCAGATACAATATCTTTTTTCATTTTGCGTGATCTAACTATTTCGCTTATATAATCCTTAACAAATTGGTTTCCTCCTCTTTCTTGATGATATTTAATAAAATCATTTATTTCTTTTTCATAGTTTTTTTTATTTTTACCATTTAAAACTGATTCAACTAGATCTGTAACCCGCACAATTGTCATCTTTTGATGTAAACTACTTTATTTATATAAATTTAGTAATTAAAGAATAGATTAGGATTTTAGAGCTAGAATTGTTGATTGTAGTATTTTATACCACATATCTTTATAAACGGTGTATTCATGGTTTTGTTTCCATGATGATAAAAAGCAAGACTGGTGGTGTTAGTAAAATATTGAGTAGTGTGATTACTGCTCTTGTTATTGGGTTACTTGTTTTTGTTGGTCCTGTTGATGCATTGAATTTAGGATTGTCTGGTTTGAGAAATACACCTTATCAAGTTGGAGAGGTAATTAATTTTATTGGAAGAATTGATATAAATTCAAATGAAAGGGTTCCAGTTCAAAGTGTAAGTCTTGAGGTTAATGATGGTATTGTTTGTACATTTACTCCATCTGGGGTTGTGATATCTGGTTGTGAGGGAGTTAATATTTCTTTATTATCTAATACTGCTCAATTAGGGTATGGTTATGGATATAATACTTTCCAGCAAAATTGGAGCGGAAGCAATAGTAGTTCTAATGCTGGGAATTATGCTGGATACGGCTATGGCTACGGTTATGGTTATGGATATTCTAATGGTCCTAGTGAGCTTGTGTATAATATAAGTGTTCAGACTCCTCAATTATATTTTAATGTTCCTGGAAACAATAATTTAAAGCTTGTTTCACAGACACCAACTCAGACATTTAATTCAAGAACAGAGAGAGTGGTAATTATAGCTGGTGGTTCAAATACTTTCTTAATGAGTTCTGAAGATGGTAATGCAGTCTTTTGGGGTAAATTTAGTAGTGTAACTCATACCTTAAGAGGAGAAGTTATTTGGTTACATAATACTTCCATAAGACGTATTGGTGAGGGAAGTTATGTTCCTACTAATCCAAATTCAGGATCTCTAGCAGTTAGATTCTATGATCCAGACAATTCATTTGATCCTGGGCTAAATTGGACAGGTGCTTATGGTCATGGAACATGGATGATAACCAATGGTAATGTTACATTACAAGGATTAGTTCATCAAGCTCCAAGATAATTCTTGGATTTTGAAAATGATTTATTGTTCTTATTTTTATTAAATTAACTTGTGAGTAGTTACAAATAGAAATGTTTAAATAGGCCTTATTGGGATAATTTATATGGAACCTAAAGAAAGTAAACAGTTCAGAATGACTTCAACTGTAAATGGACTTGAAATTGTGACTGAAGAAGTCCCATTAGCATTGGGAAATGTTATTGAATCAACAAACTTACGAGGTTATAGATCTACAGTTAGAGAATTTGGGAGACCTGTTAAATGGACTAGAGGAGTTTATAGATCTGTTGAAGAAGCCATTAAAGGCCATGGTGATTTGACGACTGGAGGCTTTAATAATCCAGGTTCTATCCTACATACTAGATTCATTAATGATTTTGAGTATTTACCTATAAAAAATGATTTTAAAATGTATGAATTTATAGATATAATGCAGGAAAAGAGAGAACATGGGGCCTGAAGCATCTAGACCGAATTTAGTGGCCTTGGTGGTAGAAAATCCAGGACAAAAATATGAGATTAATCTTCTTAATTCAAGAAATTTAAGAGAACATTTAGATTCTATGAATCAATCTGACACAAGATTAATAGCTAGTTATATGATAATGGACATGCAAGATTTTAAACGATATATCGGGGAAGTTTCTGGATATCTTCAATCGAGAGAACCTGGTGAACAATTAACTCAGAGAGAAATTGATGCATATCTGAGATCTGGAAGACAAAGTCTTAATTGATATATCTTTTTAACCTTAAATAAACACAATATTTAAATAGGCTTGATTTTATGAATTACTGAAATTACAAAGTTCAAGGGAATTATTATAATTATCCTTTGTTTGTTGGAAATTACATGGAAAAATTTGAGAAAAATACTGAAGAATACGAAGATTTTGGTGCAAGTGCTGAACCTGTAAGCCGTACTGTTGTTGTCCCTGGTGAAGTTGTAGCTTCTGGAGAAGACTTTTTACCTGGAGAAGGAGCTAGACGAGAAGGAAAAGATGTTTTAGCTTCACGTTATGGATTGGCTGAAAAGATTGGTAGAGTTGTTAAAATAATTCCTTTTTCTGGTGCTTTTATTCCTAGAAGAAATAATGTAGTTATTGGAAGAGTTTCAGATATTGTTCATTCTGGATGGATTATAGATGTAGATTATGCTCAAAATGGATTTTTACCTTTGATGGAAAGTCCTAGATTTATTAACAAAAATGAAATGGATCAGTTCTTGGCTATTGGAGATGCAGTTGCAGCTAAAATTTGGAGTGTTAGCCCAAAGGGAATTGACTTGGCTATGAAAGGAAAGGGATTAGGAAAGTTAGAAGGTGGATTCATATTTAGAGTGAATCCTTCAAGAGTTCCAAGAATTATAGGTCGCGAAGGTAGTATGATTAGTTTAATAAAAGAAAAGACTGGTTGTAATATTACTATTGGGCAAAATGGGTGGGTTTGGATTAAAGGAAATGATATTGACTCAGAACTTAAGGCTAGAAAAGCAATTGAATTTATTGCTGATAAGGTTTTAGTATCTGGATTAACAGAAAAAATGGAAAAATGGTTTGGAGAGAATAAATAATGGGATTTAAAAGATCTGACGGAAGAAAGCTAGATGAAATAAGACCAATGTCTGCAAAGATTGGAATTATTCCTAATGCTGATGGAAGTGCTATGTTTACATTTGGAAAAACTGTAGCTATTGCTGCAGTATATGGTCCTAGAATGCTACATCCTCAGCACATGCAAGACCCTAAGACTGCTATATTGAGAGTTAACTATGATTTGTTAAGTTTCTCTGTTTCGGATAGAAAGAAACCAGGACCATCAAGAAGAAGTCAAGAAATTTCTAAAGTAACTGAATGGGCCTTATCTCCTGCTCTTGACTTGAAAGATTTTCCTAACACAGTAGTTGATGTTCAAATTTATATTTTACAAGCTGATGCAAGCACTAGAGTAGCTGGAATTAACGCCGCTTCAATGGCTCTTGCTCAAGCTGGAATTCCGATGAAGGATTTAGTTTGTGCTGTTGCAATAGGTAAAATGGATAAAGATTTAGTAGTAGATGTAGATAAAGATGAAGAAGATTTTGAAGATGGTGAGGGTGCTACAGATATTCCTTTAGCAAGAATGGCTAACTCTGATGAGTTTACATTATTTCAATTGGATGGAAAAATACAACCTGAAATGATTCCTAAAGCTTTAGCTTTGGCCGATAAGGCTTTTGCCAAGATTTATGAAGTTCAGAAAAAAGCACTGAAAGAGGTACAATCAGAATGAGTTCAATGACAATTTCTAACTTAACGTATAATACATTAGCTAAAATGTTTGCTACTGATAAAAGGTTTGACGATCGCAAATTGTTTGAACAAAGAAACTTTACAGTGGAGTATGATGTTTCAAACAAGGCTGAAGGAAGCGCAAGAGTTAGATTAGGAAAAACAGATGTTGTTGTTGGGGTTAAGTTAGAAGTTGCAGCTCCTTATCCTGACTCTATGGATAAAGGAAATTTAATGGTTTCTGGAGATATGTTACCATTAGCATCTCCAAGATTTGAATCTGGACCTCCAAAGTTCAATGCTATTGAATTACCAAGGTTGATAGATAGAATGGTTAGAGAAAGCCATGTTATTGATTTGAAAAAATTAGTAATAACTGAAGGAGAAAAAGTCTGGACAGTTATAATAGACATATATCCTATTAATGATGATGGTGCTTTGATTGATGCTGCTAGTATTGGAGCAATTGCTGCTTTGTTACAGACTCATATTCCTGAGCTTGATGAAAATGGAAGAATTGACCATGAAAAGAAACCTACAAAGAAATTACCTTTACTGGAGAATACTATTCCATTAACATTCACTTTCTATAAACTGGCTGATTCTATATTTATTGATCCAACTAGAGAAGAAGAAGAAGCTTGCGATGGTAAAATTGTGTTTGGAATATCTAATTATAAAGGAAAGGAACATATGATACATTCATGTCAAAAGGGTCTTGAGTCTGCAATGTCTTCAGAAGATTTAGAAAAAATCATGAAACACATGCCAAAACTTTATGACGATACCCTTAAAAAGCTTAAAAAATTCCTGAAGTGATATGACCATACAACATTCTGAGTTTACAAGATTTGAAATTGCGCGTATACTTGGTGCTAGAGCTTTGCAAATATCTATGGACGCTCCATTACTGATTAAATTAACTGATGAAGAATTGAATGAAATGCATTATGATGCTTTGAAGATTGCTACAAAAGAATTTTTTTCTGGAGTTTTGCCTATTTCTGTAAGAAGACCTATGCCTCTTAAGACTGGTGCGAAGCTTCAACCAGTTCGTGAAGATTCAGTTGATGATGAGAAAATAGCAGAGAAAGAGAAAGAAGTTGAAAAAGAGATAGTCGAAAAAGCTGAAGAAATGGGTCTTGTAAATGAAAGTGATACTGAAGATGCAATTATAGAGGATTCTTCTGGATCAGAAGAATAGTTAGTCTAAAATTTTATAATTAACTCTTTTAGAAAATGCTCTTTCTAGCTCATGTTTTCTTTGAATGGTTTCTCTTGGTATGTAGACTGTTGGTTCTCTTAATTTAACTTTTTTTGGTATTGGAATAACTATATTTCTATTAGAACCTATCAATGGAATTATACTTTTAGGTGTTTTTCTTAAAATCTGGCCATCAAGTTCAATACCAAATACTACACCTTCATCACCTGATTTTTTCGCATAACCAACTGCAGAATCTAAATCAGAAGTAAAATAAACTGACATTGCTCTTTGTTTTCCGTAACTTCTAGTTAGTCGATCTAAAACCATTTTTATATCTTCTTGGTTTGTTCTATCTTGATAAAAAAATCTTTCTTGCTCTAAAGGTGATCTAATTTCCATATGCCCTGCTATGGATATTGCATTTTCTACAGAGGTTCCATGATAGACCATCATCATGAAAAACCATAAAAATCTATTTATAAAGCTTTCTATTTTAACTACTTACTAGTAATTAATTTAGAATATTGTAGTTCCAGCCTTAAATAAGCCATATCAAATTCATGCAATTGAGTTCTTGTTAAATTTCTTTCTTCTTTTTTCCTGAAATCTCTAACCTCTACAAGATAAAGTTCTGTCATTTGCGCTAATTGTTTTAAATATCTTGAATTTGATGTTCTTACTGAACAAATTGTGCTCATTCCTTCTTTCATCTCTAAAATATGATGATTAAACAAAGCAATTCTTTTTTTTCTTTTTGAAATTAGAAAATCTAGCAAACCCATTTTTAAGCTTAATAATTACGTTTTAATAGCTTTACTACCTTGAATATTTATGCTACTTAAAGAGGTTAAGGCTAGAATTATAGAGGATTCTCGCGGAGAAAAAACTATTGCGGTTTCAGTCAATAAATGTGAGGAAGCTTCATCCCCTAATGGAAAATCAACTGGTGCATTTGAAACCCCCTCTTATTACAAGTCCATTGATTTTTGTGTTAATTTTCTGAATAATCTTAATGATGAAATAGAAATTGATAAATTTGAAGATCTAGTTTATATTGAAAAGATTATTTGTAAAAAGTTGAAGCTAAAAAAAGCTAGTGATTTTGGGGCTAACTCTCTTTATGCTTTTGAGTCTGCTGTAATGAAGGCACTTGCTTATTCAAAAAAGAGACAACTTTATGAAATTATTGGAAATTCTCGCAAAATTCCTTTTCCTGTTGGAAATGTTATCGGAGGTGGACTACATAGTTCTGCTATTAGGAAACACCCAAACTTTCAAGAATTTCTTGTCATTCCTAAGTCGAACAAATTTTCTGATAATCTAAAAGCTATGAATTATATTTATTCAATTGCTAAGAAGACATTGAAAGTTTCTAATTTAAATGATGAAGGTGCATTGCTTGTTTCTTTAGATGATAAAGATGTTCTTGATATTTTAAATAGATTTAAGATTAAAGCAAAAAAGAAGTTTAAATTCAATATTGAAATTGGAATTGATGCTGCGACTTCTTCTATTTTTAAGAATAGAAAATATAATTATTTTGAAAGAAAAATAGATTCAGAATGGCAAAGAAAATTTATTCAGGAACTTGTTGAATTTTATTCATTGTTTTATGTTGAAGATCCATTCCATGAAAGAGATTTTAATAGTTTTGCGAAACTAAATAAAAATGTTAATAAAAAAAGCTTGATTGTTGGAGATGATTTAATTGCTACCCAATATAATAGGTCTGTTAAGGCTATTAAGACTAAATCTGTAAATGCCATGATAATAAAACCAAATCAAAATGGTTCGTTAATTGAATTGAAAAAGATCTTTGAGTTGTGTAAGAAACATAATGTAAAAACAGTTATGTCCCATAGGTCTGGGGAAACAATGGATGATGCACTTGCAGATTATGCCGTTGGTTTTGGAGCGGATTATATTAAGTGCGGAGTTGCTACAAGATGGCGAGAAGTTAAGCTTGAGAGATTAAAAGAAATTGAGAATAAATTAAAGTGACAAATGTTAATGTTTTTAAATTGTAAATTTATATCTTAGCTATGGAATTGAGTTATATTCTCACAGAAGATGAATATAGATGGCATCAAGGTGCTAGAGGTCCTTTGAATATAAATGACGGTAGAAGATATTGGTTACAGGATCCTGAATTTACGCAACCTTTTTTAGAGGATGTGATGTCTGAATTAATTCATTTAATTCTTTGGGAAAACCAGGGAGCTAAAGTTGATGATGACGGAATGTTTTACCTTTCTAGTAAAGGAATTCACGGAGGTAGTTCAAAAGAGAGACTTCCTGGAGTTCCTACAGTTCCTAAATTACTTGAAAAAATATCTGGATTAGGTTTTGAAGTTCCAAAGAATTATTGGAGTCAGATTAAACATAGATTAAAAGTAAGAAATTTGGACAGAAGTCTTAGAAATTGATATTTCTAATACGTTCGATTTCGATGAAATCGAAGTCTTTAAAAACCCACAATCTTGATAGTGACTAAGAACTTAGCAGGTACGGACTGAAACAAACTCCGAAAAACCCCTGCGCTGTTTATAATTAGTTACAATGGCAAAAACAAAGAAAGAAGAATCTATTATAGAAAAGGTAGCTCATGCTGTCGAACATGTTGTTGAGGAAATTGGTGAGGCTACTGAACATGTTGTAGAAAGCGCTGTTGAAGGTGTTGAGAAAGTTGTTGAAACCCTTACTGATGATGAAGAAAAGAAGCCTAAAAAGAAACATGCTAAGAAAAAAGAAGACTCGGAAACTAAAGCTGAAGAAATTGAAGTCATAGAAGAAAAGAAAGCTAAGCCTAAAAAAGAAATGTCTGAAGCTCTTAAAGCTAAGTTAAAGGCACTTGAAGGAAAATTCAAAGAAATTGAGAAGATAGATATTAAAGAAAGAGTTACTGGTGAAAAGTCAGAACCTCTTAATACACTTGTTCCAATTGAAGATTACTTGAAAGCTTCTATGCACTTAGGAACTAGAGTAATTACTCCGAATATGCGCAAATATATTTACAAAAGACGCGCCGATGGTTTAGCCGTATTTAATACAACAATGCTTGATAGCACCATAAAAGAAACTGGAGAATTTCTGGCTAAATTTGCTCCTGAAGATATTATTGTTGTTTGTAAAAGAGAGGCTGGGTGGCATGCAGTAAAGTTATTTGCTGAGACTTTGGGAATAAGGTCTTTTACAAAAAAATATCCTGCTGGAATTTTGACTAACACAAACTTGCAGGATTTCTTTGAGACAAAGCTTGTTTTGATTTGTGACCCTTGGCTTGATAAAAATGCTCTAACTGATGCAAATATTGTTGGCGTTCCTGTTTTAAGCGTTTGTGATAGCAATAATTATGCTTTTGGAATTAAAAAAATAATTGCTGGAAATAATAAAAGTGCAAAGAGTTTAGGAATGATTATGTATTTACTTGCTAAGATTTATATTGAAAACAGAAAGATGAAAATAGACTTACCTGGGATAGAACAGTTCATTGATGACTGGGCTAATTTAATCCCTCCTAAATGATTTTAGGAAAGTTTAAATAAGTGAGCTCACTTATATTCTTATAACTAACATTACTCTTTCTATTGATGATACAATTTATAAGAAAATGTGAATATGTTCGCAAGATTATTGAAAAAAGAATTGAGGAGTTGGAAAAGGTAGACTACCCAGAACACGAAGAAAGCATATTTAGTATGCTTGCTTCTGAAGATGTGTTAAAGAAAGATTGGGATAATGAGTATGATAAGAGGTGGGATGATGTATAAACAGCTTGATGTTGTTTTTACGCCTTTCCCTTATTCAGATTTGTCTGGTTCTAAGAAAAGACCAGCTATAATAATATCAAATGGAAAATTAGATAATAGCGAAGATGTTATTTGCTGTTTGATAACAAGCCGTATTCCAAAGCTAGGAATTTTAATAGAAGAAGATGCTTTTGAAGAAGATAATCTTCCTTTTAAAAGCTGGATTAAACATTATAGAATATTTACAGTAAATAAAGGAACGATTGTTAAAAGATTGGCTAAAGTCAAGAATAGTTATTATAATAAAATATTTTATTCTATATGTTCTTATATCAAATAAACCACAATTATCTTTTTATACGCTAGAAAATATTCCTTGTTTTGATGGTGTTGAAACACTTTGTAGAATCACAACAATTAACTCCTGAAATCATATTTGAGATTTTCGAAAGGGCTGATGAATTTCGAAATGATAAGATTCACGAGCCTATTTTGAATGGAAGAGTACTTGCAACTTTATTTTATGAACCTAGCACTAGAACAAGATTAAGTTTTGAAACTGCAATGCTAAAGCTTGGAGGGAGCGTTGTTACAACTGAAAATGCTAAAGAATTTTCTTCCGCGGTGAAAGGTGAGACTCTTGAAGATTCTATTCGTGTTGTTTCTTCATATACTGATGCTATTGTAATGAGACATTATGAAGAAGGGAGCGCAAATATTGCTTCTTCTGTTTCTAAAGTTCCTATAATAAATGCTGGGGATGGCAAGGGACAGCATCCTACTCAGGCTCTTCTTGACTTGTATACTATTTGGCTGGAAATTGGAAGACTCGATGGGCTAAAGATTGCTATAGTTGGAGATTTAGCTTCTGGAAGGACTGCTCGCTCACTTTGTTATTTACTTGGAAAGTTTCCTGAGAATGAGATTATTTTTTTATCTCCTGAACATTTGAAGATGAAAGATGATATCAAGGAATATCTTACTAAACATGGAGTAAAATTTAGAGAAGAAAAAAACCTTGATGAAGTTTTACCTGAAGTAGATATAGTATATATGACTAGAATTCAAAAAGAAAGAATTACTCTTGATGAGTACAATAGTGCAAGAGGAAAATATACTATTAATCTAAATAATTTTAATTTGTTAAAAAAGAGTGCTAGAATTTTGCATCCATTACCAAAAATAGATGAAATAATTTTACCTATTGAAATTGAAGATAAAGATGAAAGAGTTGCTTATTTTCGGCAAGCCGAAAACGGATTGTATATTAGAATGGCTTTACTTGTTCATTTGATGAGCTGAGAAAGATTTAAATATAGGGTAAGAATAATCTTACTATGGAAATGAATATGACTAAAATGAGTTCTAAAGGTCAAGTAGTAATACCTCAAGAACTTAGAAAAGATATCAAAGAAGGAGATAAACTTCTTGTTATTCGTAATGCTGACCAAATAATAATAAAGAAAGCTAGCAAAATGGATAAACAGTTTGCTGAAGATTTAGAATTTGCTAAAAGAACTGAGGAAGCTTGGAAAAGGCATGATAGAGGAGAATTCAAAACTATGGAATTTGATGAGTTTATTAAAGAAATGAAGAAATGGTAACAGTAGATTTCGATGATAATTTTATAAGAGCTGTATCAAAAATAAAAGATAATTCTATTAAGTTGAGAATTGAAAAATTAATTAATAAAATAAGAGAAAATCCAGAAATTGGAAAACCTATGAGAAATGTTAGAAAGGGTTCTAGAGAAGTTTATCTTCCACCTTTTAGAATTTCTTATGCATATAATAAAGTGTTAAATAAGATAATTATTCTTGATTTTTATCATAAAGATGAGCAGTAGATTTTTAGATGATTTTTAAATAGATCCCGACAACGCAACAATGCACTGCTAACGTAATGTTTATATACTATATTTTGGAACATCATTCATTACGATGGAACACGTTGTGAGTGTCTTACTATTTAACGTCGGGAGTCATCGTCCGACAATGCTTTGTAAGATATGAGGTATGCAATCGGTTAATTAGTATTTCAAATCCAGAAATTAGTAAATAATTTCTGGCTGTTCAAAACAAGTATATTTTGAACATAACTTTATTTTTTGGAGCGAGTGCGAAATTAACTTTCTATTTAGAAAGACAAATAATCATAATAATTAATGCAATCTTGCCAGATGCATACGAGATCTATAAGATTTTAGAAAAATTAATTTTTTTCACAAATCCAGTTGATCCCGCTGGCGGTTGCGGCTATCTGGTTTGACTTAGACATGCAAGTCTTCCGAAAGGAGGCGAACTGCTCAGTAACACGTAGATAACCTGCCCTATTGCCCACGATACCCTCGGGAAACTGAGCTTAAGAGTGGATAGGTGCCGACTACTGGAATGTGTTGGCGCTCAAAATTTGCAATAGACTGGGTCTGCGGTGGATTAGGTTGTTGGCGGAGTAATAGCCCACCAAGCCGATGATCCATACGGGTTTTTAGCGAAAGGGCCCGGAGAGGGAGTCTGAGACACTACTCCCAGCCCTACGGGGTGCAGCAGTCGGGTATTTTCTGCAATGTACGCAAGTATGACAGGGCGAGCCAGAGTGATTTTCTATATTTGAAAATCTTTTGTGACATGTAAATAGTGTTACGAATAAGGACCGGGCAAGACTGGTGCCAGTCGCCGCGGTAATCCCAGCGGTCCAAGTAGCAACCACAATTATTGGGTCTAAAACATCCGTAGCTTGCTTGATAAGTCTCTTGTGAAATCCGGCCTCTTAAGGGTCGAAGAGCGAGAGATACTGTCGGGCTAGAGACCGGGAGAGGTAAGAAGTACGGTCGGGGTACCGGTAAAATGGGTTGATCCCGTCTGGACTAACAACAGCGAAGGCATCTTACCAGCACGGATCTGACAGTAAGGGATGAAGGCTAGGGGCGCAAAAGGGATTAGATACCCCTGTAGTCCTAGCAGTAAACACTGCACACTAAACATTGGGGCCTCTTAGAGAGGTTTCAGTGCTGTAGCGAAGGCGTAGAGTGTGCTACCTGGGAAGTATAGTCGCAAGACCGAAACTTAAAGGAATAG
>ERZ1292625.365-Hain-H41-01um-R1-365-length-70886-cov-27_pt1 | contig 70886 bp, 101 predicted proteins | sample MGYA00564400_ERZ1292625 | MGnify/ENA primary metagenome ERZ1292625 (study PRJEB36523, sample SAMEA6512639) | groundwater metagenome | collected 2019-01-08 | study: AquaDiva: Metagenomics assemblies of 32 groundwater samples | reverse complement strand
TCAAGATGAGCATCATTCAAGAAGCCCCGCACTTTAGTGCGGGGAGAACGTCACATAGTTAAGTTACAATTTTTTAGTGCCAACAATAATTATATTAAAAAGAGAATGCCTTACTTATTCAGCAACGTCATCAGAATCTTCGTCTTCAGTATCGTCTAAATCGCCAGCATCATCCGATTCCTCAGAGTCGTCAGCGATTTCTAAATCTTTCAATACGAGAAGAATCTTATCTAACTTAGCATTAATCTGTTTAATCTGTTCATTTGAAACTGCATTAGCTGGGGCTGAGAATCCTTCTGACCTTCTAGGAGCACTTCGCCCTTCACTTCTATTATTACCACCTTCTTGTCTAAAGCAATCACTGCAAAACACAGGTTTACTCCCAGTAGGCTTAAATGGAACTTGACACTCTTTCTTACAATTACTACAAATAGCAGTATGCATCTCCATAGGTCGTGAATCTCTACCAAATCCCCCTCTATCTCCTCCACGACTAAAGCCACCGCTACGTCCGCCTCTATTGAAGCCTCCGCCTCGGCCAAATCCGCCTCCTCTACTATTTCCTGATCTAAAATCTCCCATCTCTAATTGCCCCAAGTGCAGTATTTAAACCTGTGTGGAGTAAGATTTTTAACCACTTCCTTGATTAATTAATAATGTCTTATGGAAATTGAAAATGGTTTTCATGATTTATCCAATAAAGCAAGAGGCGTCTATGCAAGTAAAGAAAAAATGAAGAGAGCAGTTTACACAGAACTCGCAAAATACCGAGGACATTCCAAATATGAAGCGATTCAATTAATCGCAGTAGTCATGATTGATATGTATACTGACCCTTTAGAAGAATCTTATCAAAGTTAATACTCAATCCCCTTCCTCGCCAAAAAACCATTATCATACGGATGTTTTATCTTTTTGATTTCTGTAACCAAATCTGCTTTCTCAAAAATTCTCGGATAAGCAATATGGCTTCCAGTGAGAATTAGCTCAATATCTTTTGGCTTTCCATCAATTAGCCCAATAATTTGTTCTTCACCCAATAGCCCAAGTTGAATTGCGTATAAAATTTCATCAGCAATTATAATATCATATTTTCCAGAATTCAAAGAACTAGTAACATAATCCAACGCCTCAGTACAAGCCTTAATCTGATTTTCAGTTGGCTTCTTAATCACCCACCCATCAGAGCCAAATCTCTTATAGCTAAAACTTGGGAATTGCTCAAGTGCCTTTATCTCTCCAGGAATTTGCTCATCAAGACTTGAAGCCCCATTCTTCATGAACTGTATCAAGTGAACTCGATAACCATTACCACAAGCCCTCAAAGCCGTTCCAAGAGCAGAAGTAGTCTTTCCCTTACCATTCCCCCAAAAAACTTGCACAAATCCAAGTCCAGTTCTAATCTTTTCCATGATAATAAAAAGGAAAATAGTTTATATTAATTATTATCTTTTAGTTATCTCAATTATATCCATGTAAGAAATAGTGGAGTATCCGGCCTCAAGCCGCCCACTAATTGCATTTTTGTTTAAAGTAACAGATATCCCTGGCTCACTTGAAGAGATATTAGCCCTATCATCAAAATAACATGGCTGTCTAATTAGTTTTTTCTTTCCTGTTTCATCATCTTTGAAGAAACCAACTTGGCTTGGGTCTTCCCGAACTATCTCAATTAAATCTCCCTTTTTAAGGCTCCTAACAATTGCCACAAATTCCTCTTTATTCATGTCATCCAATAGTCAAGCAATTTAAATTAATTATGCTTTCACCGAAGATTCTTTTTGGTTGCACTTTCAGTAAAATAATCATCAGGAAAAGATATAATTGGGTTTGCCCTACTAAACTCAGTGTCATGACGCATATAATCTTCAGGACGACGATTTCTTCTTAAATCTCCAGTTAAATCTCCTCTATCTGAAACAGAATCGTTATGGCCATATCCACAAGCTTCACGAATTCTCAAAGCGGCTTTTAATTCGCTCAATCTTAACATATGAAAAATATCTATCTCTATTATTTAAATATAACTATTCATAAGCTTTATATAATCAATAATCCCGAATAGATAATGAAAAACCTAGCCATATTCAGCATAACAATAGTCGCACTAATAGTTTTAGGCATCTTCTTTTATGGCTCAGCTCAAGCTCCACAAACACAAGAAATAAGCACGGGAGACGCGCAACAAATCACATTAAGCATGAAAAACGGCAATTACTATCCGAATGCAATAACAGTAAAGGCAAATCAGCCAGTTGAAGTCACACTTGATAATAGCGTCGGTGGATGCTTTCGTTCATTCACAGTTCGCGAATTAGGTGTACGTGGTCTATCAAGAAGCCCTAGTGAAAAGATAAGATTCACTCCGACAGAAGAAGGAACATTTACTTTTGCATGTAGCATGGGGATGGGCTACGGCCAATTGAATGTCGTTCAATAAATATCTCGCTCTTATTAAGCGCAACAAGATAAGTTTTACACTTTTCTTCATACTTTATCTTTTACTAGCCTCATTCATAAGCGGATTTTTCAAAACAATCCCTCTAATAATAATTTATGCTTCAACAGTCTCTTGGGTAAAACTCACCTTATCATTTACCCTTACTTTAATAATAAGCATATTAATTTCAATTAATCTAATTCTTCTAAAAGAAAAAATTAAAGAGCGCCGTTCATGTGCTCAACAAAGCACAATCGCGGGAATAGCCACACTCGGAGGCTTGGCCGTGGGCGTTTGCCCAATTTGCGTCACAGGTATTTCAGCGCTAATCCTCGGAGCTTTAGGTATAGGTTTTAGCTTCGCAACTCTTCCATTTCAAGGAATAGAAATTCAAGCATTGTTAATTTTGATTCTTGTATTAAATATTAAGTTGTTAAGTAAATAATTTTTAGCCCAATAATTTTTTTATTTTCTCTATTCTTGCCCTATATTTTTCAAGTAATTTATCATCCTTACCAAGAAAACCAAGTTTTATTTCCAGAGCCTTCAATAAACTTTTATCTATCTCTTTGATGTGATATCTTCCCCTATCAAGGTTCTCTTCAGAGATATCCTTCTCAATTTTATCAAAATGAGCTTCTATCTCTTTTTTTAGACTCTCAATTCCTTTCTCTAGTCGTTTAGTTCTATTAACCATTTTTCAGATAAGTCTACTATATTTTTCAATTCATTAGCAGAAATAATATTAACTTCTTTTTCATTTCTTTTAACTCTAAGATAAGCTGAATATATCTTATCATCAATAAAGCGCAAGAAATCTCTCTTGGAATACTCCTTACCAGAAAGAATTGCTTTTATAATGTATAGCTCTCTTAATCGCAAAACAAGAGAATAAACAACTCCGTCTGGAACATTAATAGGCTGTATGTTGCATGTTTCTAAGGTTTCTTTATTTATTTTGAGAACTCTTTTAATTTCAGCAAGAAATTTTTTTACTTTTATCTTTGGTTTTCTTGCCTTATATTTTTCTATTAAGTCTTTGTTTAATAGGACTTTTGCTTCATTAAGTGCACTCAAATAATTAAGATTGCCCTCAAGGTTTTTTGAAAAAGAGCTCTCTGAAACAAGAATAATCTCATAATTTTCAAAATAAGCTAGCTTGTTTATATTATCAGTAATAATCAAGATATCTATATCACTCTCAAAGTCCTGCTCTCCGCGAGCATAACTTCCAAAGAGGTAAACCCCTTTCACTTCTTCGTTTAAGTTATGTGAAAAAAGATAGCGTGCAATATCCTGAAGAATCTTTTCTTTTGATGGTTCAAATAGAGTTACAACTACCTGCCTATTAAGCCAACTTCTCGGCAAAAGCACTCCTGCAGATGTCCCAACTTCTCGTGTTTTTTTTGTTATGCTTTCCATTTTAACTTGGTATTATAATATATTATAATGGGATATTTAAAGCCTTCTATTTGGGTTATAATCTTTTCCCCTAGAAACATTTAAATATCTCATATGTATCTAACAATCATATGATAAACAAGTCCATATCCCATAGCTGTCACAAAGAAGGCTTTTCTCAAGACGAGTTATATGGGGCATACAAAATTTTCTTTGGAACTTTAGTTTCAGAATCAAGATTAAAAATAATCAATCTATTAAGAGAAGGCAGGAAAAATGTCTCACAGATTGTCGAAGAACTCAAATCAGACCAAACCTCTACAAGCCATGATTTAGCAAGATTGAAACAATGTGGCTTCGTCAATATGGAAATAGAAGGCAAATATCGCTATTACACTCTAAACACCAAAACAATCGCCCCATTGATGAAGCTAATCGAAGAGCATATGGCAAAAAATTGCATTCACATCTTAAAGGGGATGAAAGGAGGATAAATGGAAAATAAAAATATTTTAATAATTGTTCTTATAGCTATTTTAATTCTAGTAGGTATATCATCCTTCAGTGGCTTCGGCAGTCGAACAGGCGGATGCTTTTCAGGAATGATGTACGGCTCGGGATATGGCTCAGGGTTTGGAGGAATGTTTGTATTTGGGTGGTTATTTATGACTTTAGTGCTAGTTTGTTTAGTACTCGGAATAATCTGGCTTTTCAAGCAGGTAAATCCACAAGTACAGAGGAGACGAAGATAATGGTAAGACAAGATGCAAATCATAAGTGCTATTACTGCGAAGAATGTGAAATTGTTTACATAGACAAAAAGAAGGCTTGCGAGTGTGAAGAAGGGTGTAATGCAAACAAAAGTTGTAAAATTGAGATAACTAAAAATGCTATCAACAAAAATGATATACGAACCATATAACAAAATTTACAGAGTGTCAAAAACACAGGCAATTGTTATAGTATTAGCTCTAATATTTATCAGCTCTATAATCGGGGCAGTTAGTAGCAATTTTATTGATAGATTAAACCCAGAAAAATCACAAGAACAGCTTATCGCAGAGTTTTATGCTATTGAAACAGCAGTCTATGTTAGCCCACATGGATTGAGGAAAGAAATTGCTGCAGGCACAAACAAATATATTATTGTTGATTTGCGTAGCCAAGAGGAATATGAAAAGGAGCATATTATCGGGGCAGTGAATATTCCGGCCTACAAAGACAAGGACACTTCCGACTATGGATCTGTTGAGCGCATCACAGAAGCATTCAAAAAAATTCAGACAGAAAATCCCGAAAAGGAGATATTAGTATATTGTTACAGTGCGCCATGTATGACTGGTCGCAAAGTAGGAACAATGCTTGCTAAAGAAGGAATATATGTCAAGCACCTTGGAGTTGGCTGGAACGAATGGCGTTATTACTGGGATTTGTGGAATCACGAACACGAGTGGAGCATAACTGATGTTGAAGATTACATATTCAAAGGGCCAGGGCCAGGAATTTTCAATGGTTTAAACAACACGGCTTGTCCAATTGGAGGGGGGCTGGGATGTTAAAATGAAAAAACTAAAGCTCTCAATTTCAGGAATGCACTGTTCAAGTTGCGCAAGTAATGTAGAGAGAAGCATAAAATCGCTTAAAGGAATTAAAAGCGTTTCAGTAAGTGCAATAACAGGAAAATGTTTCGTTGAATGTGAAGACGCAACAAATAAAGAAGATTTAGAAAAAGCAGTAGCAAAAACAGGCTATAAGGTTGTGAAAGTAGAATGATTGAAAAGTTAAGAAAAAATTATGGAGAGAATATAAGATGAACCACGATGAACACAAACACCACGCAAAAGCCCAAGAGTCAAGCCTAGAAGAAATAGAATTAAAATCTTGGAGTAGAAAAATGGTCGGCTCTTGGATGTTCGGAATACCTCTGTTGTTAATGATGGCCTATACAAGAATTTTAGGCAGAACAATTTTTACAGAAAATATAGACATAGCTTTATTTCTAATTTTAGGATTTCCAATAGTTTTCATCTTTGGTTTTGAAACAATAAAAGGCGGGCTTCGTGGCTTTTATACTTTTTATTTCACCATGGACTCTTTAATAGCATTAGGAACAGTCGTAGCTTATCTTAGCGGATTTTTTAGTTATTTCGGCATCGTAGCAGATTATTCTGGAGTTGCAGGCGCAATCATGGCAATATTCATTACAGGAAAATATATAGAAACAAAAGCAAAAGGCAGAGCAACACAAGAGATTCGCAAACTTCTAGAATTAAGTGCAAAAAAAGCACGCATTATGAAAGGCAAGCAAGAAATTGAAGTAGACATAAGCGAAGTAAAAGTTGGAGACATAATAATAGTAAAGCCAGGAGAAAAAATTCCCACCGATGGAATGATAGTGAAAGGTGCAAGTTCAGTAGACGAAAGTATGGTAACAGGCGAAAGCTTACCAGTGGACAAAAAGCCAAAAGATTTGGTAATCGGAGCAACAATAAACCAAGATGGAATATTATATATCAAAGCAACTAAAGTCGGAAGCGATACATTTTTAGCCCATATAATTCAACTTGTCGAAGAAACTCAAAGTACAAAAGTGCCTATACAAAGACTTGCAGATAAAATAACGAGCATATTCGTCCCCGTAATTCTCGTACTCTCTCTTATAGTATTTGCAAATTGGTGGATATTTACAGGAGAATTAAGCAGAGCATTAGGCGTTGCGATTTCAATTCTAGTTATCGCTTGTCCATGTTCATTAGGACTCGCAGTTCCAATATCTCTAATGGTAGGTAGCGGTATGGGTGCTAAAAAAGGAATACTTATTCGTAAAGGCGAAGCAATTCAAACAATGAAGCAGGTAAAAATAATAGTCTTTGACAAAACAGGCACAATAACAAAAGGCAAACCTGAAGTTCGCGAGATTTATAGCAAAGTAAAACAAGAATATCTCCTTGAAGTTTCTGCAAGTTTGGAAAAATTATCAGAGCACCCACTATCAAAAGCAATAGTCCTCAAGGCTGGTTTGAAAAAATATAAACCAGTCACTAACTTTAAAATTTTAAGAGGTCGCGGTGTAGAAGGTAAAATTAACTCAAAGAATTTCATAATAGGCAATTCAAGGTTGATGGAAGAAAAGAAAATAAATATTAAGTCACTTATAGAAAAAATAGAAGAATTTGAAAGTAAAGGATATACAACAATAATCGTCTCTGAAGATGGAAAAGCCATCGGAATAATGGGCATAGCAGATTCTACCAAAGAAGATTCTGTTCAAGCCATATCCGAATTAAATCTTCAAGGATATAGAACTGTAATGTTAACAGGGGATAATGAACGCACGGCGAAAGCCATAGCTAAACAAGTAGGCATTAGAGAAGTAATTGCGAATGTTCTTCCAGAGGAAAAAGCACAGAAAATAGTAGAGCTACAAAAATCCGGCTTTGTATCTTTTGTAGGCGATGGTATCAATGACGCTCCCGCCTTAAAACAATCTAACGTCGGAATTGCAATGGGCACAGGCACAGATATAGCAATAGAAGCAGGAGACATTGTTCTTGTAAAAGGTAGCCTTATTGGAGTTGTCCAAGCCATAAACCTCTCAAAAGCAACATTTAAGAAGATAAAACAAAATCTATTCTGGGCATTTGCCTACAATGTTGTTGCGATACCTCTCGCAGTCGCTGGCGTTTTACACCCAATTATCGCCGAACTCGCGATGGCTTTATCTTCAATAACTGTTGTAACAAACGCAAACCTATTAAGGAAAAATAAAATATGAGCTTCAAAGAATTCATCAGAGAACTAGACGGAGAACGCATTGAGGGGGAACTAGTAAGAACATTTCTTTATTCAATAATTCTTTCCGCAATCACATTCGGCATAATCTATTTTCTCTTTTTAAGTCAATATATAGATTTGCAAAAATCAGGACTTTATGTAATCTTAACATTACTTAGCATCGCCTTTATAGTTCCTGTTGCAAAACAAGTTCGCACATACAACGCCTTAACTTGTATGGGTGGAATGATGGTCGGCATGACTATCGGAATGATTTCCGGCTTTCTCATCGGATTCTATATAGGTGCAACAAACGGGATGTTTATCGGCTCTTTGGCAGGGATGATTACAGGAATATTCCTCGGAACATGGCTCGGCTCCTGTTGTGGAATTATGGGGTTTCTAGAAGGAATTATGGCTGGATTTATGGGCGGTTTAATGGGCGCAATGTCAGCAGTAATGATGATAAATGATTATCTTGAAGTGGCTTCAATAATAGTATTCATAGTCAGCGCGATAATACTCATAGGATTAAAGTATATGATATATATTGAAACAAAACCTCTAAAAAGAGATAGAAAACTTTCAAGTTGGCTAACAATTCTTCTCTCAATAGCTTTCACTATATTTATCTCATTAGTTATTGCCTTCGCGCCAAAAAGCCTTTTAGTGCAGTAGATTTTTAAGTCCAATTTTCCGAGTTTAGCAAGGGCCCATGGTTTAATGGTAAAATACATGGCTGGCAGTCATGGGATCGGAGTTCGATTCTCCGTGGGTCCACTATTGTCCACACATAAAAAGATGATTATTGCCAAAATCAGTACCAACTTCCTTCTTAATGTTTAAGCCTATGAATATATTTTATGGTTTAAACCGAAATGCATCCACACAACCCCATAATTATGTTATTACTTTATAGTTAAAGATAGAAAGATTTAAATAGCTATAATTAATAAAAAAGATATGACCCGACTAGCTAATTTAGAGGCATATTCTACATTTCAAAGAGGGCTCGATATAATCAGGAGGCAGTTCCCTACATTAAACTTTATACCTGATGAATCTACTAATCTTATTGATGCAACAAGCGGGATGCATAACGTACTCTATCGAGGTATAAATGAGGCCAAAAGAGTATACGAAATGATCGTGGCTTACTCATTGTGTGAAGGAAAACCACTTATTCACATTCGTGTTTATGAAAATGACCATAGGGATATAGTTCGCAGAATATTAGAAGAAGACTTGAGGATAAAACCCTCTATTGGAGACCAGAGGCCCGCCTTTGATAAGATCGACATTGATGCACCTCTCAATGTATCATAACTAAATCGTTACAGAAATTAACCTCTTTGATTTGTTCGTTTAATCAAGTGCTAGAGTTTTGATTTCCTTTATTTTATAGAACGAAAAAGGTAGCGGAACTTTACTCTTCGATTCTCCGTGGGTCCACTCAATTTATAAAATCACATTCCTATAAAAAGCCATGAAAATATTCAGCACACTCCTATTTATCTTACTATTATCTACCATAGTTTACGGCGCATATTTCCTTTATGGAGAGCTAGATAGAAAGAACTACAATATAACCCCAATAACTAACACTCAAGATGAAATTCCTTCAATTCCTCAACAAAATAGCCAAAGCAAGCAATTCTATAATAACATGAGATTTACAGACAAACAAATATCATACTATTTTGACGAACGTTGCTCTGAAGAAAAGATAAATCAACTTGAAAAGGCATTTAGTATATTCGAAGATGAAACAATTCTAGAATTATCTCAAAATTCAGACGGAGAAATTTATATTGCTTGCTCTGAAATAGCTCCAGATCCTCAAACAGAAGGGCATTTCGTCGCAGGAGAAGGGGGCCCAACAAAAGTCATAAACGGAACAAAATATGCCATAATTCTTGAGGGCAAAATCTCTCTATTTGAAGACGAAGAATGTAGCAGACCGAATATTGCAGTTCATGAGCTATTTCATGTATTTGGCTTTGACCATAATAATGACCGCAAAAGCATCCTCTACCCTACTCTAGATTGTAGCCAAATTTACAACCAATATCTCTTTGACAGAATAAATGAGCTTTACACCACGCCAAGTCTACCAGATTTAAGACCTCAAAATATTGAATTAGAAAAAACTGGCCGTTATCTAAAATTTTCAATCGAAGTCTCAAACGACGGCCTTAAAGAAGCAAATCAAGTGGATTTAGATTTGTTTATTGATAACGAGAAGACGAACACCTTTGAGCTTGGGGATATAGACATAGGAGTAAAGAAAATCTTTAGCGTAGAAAACTTACGTGTTCCAAGAGGCGCAAAAAAAGTCGAATTTAAAGTTGACTCCTCAAGTAAGATACCCGAAATATCTGATCTAAATAATAACGCAGAATTTAATATAGAAGACTAAAATCCGTCTTCTTCTATCTCTTCTTCAGCATCTTCCTCTTCCCAGTCGTCATCAGAGTCTTCTTCTATCTCTTCTTCTTTATCTTTTTCGTCTAAATGTTTTTTCATAGTAACACCGAATTTAATTATTCCCAGAGAGATTATCCTTTTTTAAACCTTTCCCATGCTTTTTCTTTGCTCTTTTCCTCTTATCCAACGCCCTAGATACAACTATCAAAATCACTAGTAGAAGCAAAGCGCTAACTCCAAGAACAATCGGAATTACATAGAAAAGGTCAACTTGCTTATCATCAGTTGCCGTTCTTTCCTCAATTGAAAATACTCTACAATCTTTATCGCTAGTAAAATCCAAGTTATCTAGCTGATCGTTGTAATTCCATACGCCATTCTGAGCGTCATAAACTATTCTATAATTCTCCGCTCTTCCTCTTGCTGAAAGGGAAGTTATGTGATCAATATCTTCTTGACTTATGTTAAAAACCCCATTTAATCTCCAATAATCAAGCTCATCTCTCATTATTGTTTGCCAGCTTTCTTTAGGGCTAAAAGTTGGAGTCATCTCATAAACAATCGGCTTATCAAGAACTTGAGCCCTATAAGACACCAAAAAACTAGAAAAGTCATTACTAATATTAGCAAATTTCAATATCTGATCAAAATCTTTCTGCATAGCATTGTCAACGCAAAGTTGCTCCGAAGTAACTGAAAAGCATTTACCTGAACATTCTTCCGAGCAAGCGTCCAGATTATCATCAATCTCAATAGTTGCCTCTCCTCCGTTAAAAAGACTTTCAAGATGCAATTTGCCCTTTGAAAAATCACATCCTAGGGAAGAACATTCAATTTTCCAGCCAATAAACTCTTTTATTAGTGGCCTTTTTAGCTTTCCAACGCTAGTTGACGTTATTCTAAATCCATTATCTTCAATTGCAACAGCATCAGTAGGTAATTGCAACCTCAAAGATAGCCCTTGATTAGTCTCCTTAAATAAGGCTATAATTTTATCATTTGCTTTCGCTTGAGAATAATAATAATTAAAATTTCTATCGGTCAAGCTCTCAATCTTAGCAAGATTATAATCAGGAATAACCACTTCAACAGCAAATTCATCGCTAGAAGTCAAGCATTGAGAGTTAGCATTTGATATAAATAGAGAAGCCAAGAATAGTGCTGTAAAACTCATATTATTTTCCAATCTTAAAGGTATTTAAGTTTTGCGGGGATTTTCAGGAAAGGTTTTCTCAAACTAAGCGAGTTTTTATTGTAACTTCTAACCTAGCACGATAATCCATACCAGATTCATGTTGACCTTTAGGAGGAACAAGAACTCCTGCTTTAATAGTAGCGTCAAGTCTAGCATCATAATCTACTCCCGATTCACCAGGATATTTGGGGTGAATATCTAATCTGCATTTCTCTACGGCTCTCAATCTAGCATCATAATCCACGCCAGATTCTCCCGAAGCTCTTTGTAGTGACATTTTATCTATCCGTAATTTATCAAGGATTTATAAATCTCTCTTTCATTGCGCAAACAATAAATTTTGTACAGGAGACATCCCGTTTGAAACATTAATATTTTTAAAGGCATAATTATTGTTCTCGTCTGGCTCTGGGATGATATTAAGAGAGTCGGCATAAACATATATCTTATGATTCTTTGAAACAGCCGTCCAAGGAGCGATAACAAGTTGTGTGCTCATGCCCCCAATGCTGATGTTTTTCTCATAAATAAGTCTTTGATTTGATAATGCATCTAAATAAAAAGATATTGTTATATTATAAGCAGGAGCAGAATGATAATTATGAACCATTGCAAGTATGTTTATATTTTGCCCTTCAATTGGATTCGGATTAGTAAATCCAATATCACTAGATCTGATAGCCAATTCAGGCAAAACTAAAACATTAACGGTTCTATAAGCAACATTATTTGTTTTAGTCGCTTCAGGTATCTGATTGAATGGGTCTAATACAACATATATGTCGTGCACCCCTCCTCGCGCCAACCAAGAAGTCTGCGCAAAATAACTATCATTTACCCTTGCAGAATTTGAAATATTAGCATAACCAATAAGAGTACCATTATTTGGATTTCCATCGTAAAATCCGACAGTTATTAGTGGAGGATTTAATTCTCCACCATTGTAAAATATGGCCGTTATATAAACTAACTCATCTTGAATAGGATTATCATTGCTCAAAATTATATCATTGCCAAATAAATACAAATCAGTTCTCTCATCAACACTATATTCAAATGTCACAGAATCTCCAGATATTTTTCCAGAGGTATCTTTTGCCCAAACTTTCCAGGTATTGGACCCTTCGTTTGCTTGCAATCCAGTAACATTTGTACCACAAGTTACAGAAGTATTAGTAACTCCATTGTCAGTCGAATACCAGCACGAATCAAGACCAATATCATCAGATGCGATATAGCTTAGAATATTTATCTGTTCAAAATAAGTTATGTTTTGAGGAGAAATTATAGATACATTTGGGGCGTATTGGTCAAAGGATATAATTATTCCATTTCCATTGTTATAAAGCTGAACTATCTCGCTGTCGCTCAGCGTTCTATTCCACCAAGCCATCTCATCCATCTGCCCATTAAGCCAAAATCCCCCAGTCACAGGATTTACTCCCAGAAGAATATCGCCATTTGCGGTTATTAGCCAGTTAGAATTGCCTAAACCTACAAGATTTCCATCAACATATATTTTTCCAAAACCTGCAGAATTTTTTGTATAACTAACCATATACCAAGCATTATTTATGAAAGAAGGCACTTGGACTGCAGTTCCGGCCCAAGCACCATTAAAATACCATTGCGACTGATAAACTTCAAGATGTCCTTCATGTCCTGTGTTTCCAGCCCTGGAAAAAATTACAGGACCGTTTTGACCACCATTAGTAACCCTAACCCAAAAATTAACCGTCATATCTTGTTCTCTGAAATCCGTGAATTGATTACCGGGAACATAAGCGTTCCTTCCATTTGCAAATTGTCCACAATTTCCGATTAAACAGCTTTGATTTGTATACTCTAACACTCCTTGATAATCAATCAAATTATAAATTCCACTAACTTCTTCCTCGGGAGAATCAAATTGATAATACAATTTTAAACCATCGCTTAAATTAGCACCAACAAAAGCAGACATTAAAGCTGAAAAAAAGATAAATGATGAATAAACAAATAATTTTTTCATACAAAAAAGCATAATAGCAGATATATAATATTATGTGACTACTAAAATCAAGTAAATAATTTATCCCCTCTCCCAGAGTCGAACTGGGGATCTTCCGGGTACTGTCGTACAACGTGTTCTAACGAACACGTCCTGCGGGCGTTTCATCCTTCTCCCCAAGGGAGTGTCAACGCTCGACATTGTCTACAGCCAGACGCTTTAACCACTAAGCTAAGAGGGGCTATAACTCATTATCAAAAGCGATTTTTAAAGCTTCACATCGTGCATAGATTTAAAATAGCTAAAAAGAGTAACTTGCTTCATGACAAATAGACACAATCGCCATAGACCGATTAAACCTAGAATGTTTCCTAAGCATACCTTGCAGGATGTATATAGCGAGGTAATATCAGATGTTAGTCAAGTAAATGGCCTTTTATTCGGCCCGGAACCTCTTGGCTTTTTTTCAACATGTAGACAAGTAATAAATTTAGCAATCCCTTGTTTAAGTGAATTTGACCAATCAAGATATGGCCTCCCAATCAGAGAAGACATTCATACTGTCGAACATGATTGCGCGCAAAAATTTGGATATCTTCTAAGCTCTGCAAGAGAAACCTCTTCATATTCAGATAGATTATCTACCGATGCGTATACTATTACTCCTAGCTTACAAGATTGGCATTGCGCTTTTATCGCTCCAGTCTTAATAAGTAAAAGAGAATATTTTCATCTTTTGGATGGATGCGCAAGACTTGTGACAGATATCGCACCTGCTTGCATAGAAGATATGGAAAATATTGTTAGTTTAGTTAGACCCAAAAGACATAGAATAATATTAGAAAGGGAAGTTGTACCAATCAGGCGAAAATTTGATTTAATAGAAGATGGCCTGGTGCGCTGCTTTCGCTCTTCAGAAAAACTATTAACTGCTATGTTCAGATAATCAATTTCCAGATTCAGCAGCCAAGAAAGCCGTATTAGACATCACTTCATGAGTCTGCCCATTCTTTTCAAATACGGCAGTTGTAGCAGGTAATTCCACTTTACCAAATATCTTTACAGTAGCATAAGCAATATAAGAATAAACTCTCTCTTCGCCAGCATTCAATTGAGGCAAGTTCCAAATTAATCTTCTTGTTGTCATATCTATCTTATCTGGCTTAATTCCAAACTTATCATATAGCTTCATTATATTAGGAACTCTATCAATTATCTGAAGATTATCAACATGATTTCTAGCCTTAACACTTATTCTTACCCTCAAAGCCAACTCTCCGCCTTTAGTCTTAACAAGAGAAACACTCTTTCTAACATTAACTGGCTTCAAAGCAGTAAACTTCACAACCCCAACAACAATAATTATCAACACTAATAAGACAAATGGAAGCGTATAATTTGTTTTAGAACTAGCAATTATACTCTCCCCAGGGGCTAACTCTTTTCTCCAAGTATAAACAACGCTAAATCCTTTACTCTCTGTCGTTTGCGGATTAGGATTATGCGAAGTAAATAGTCGCCCAATCAATCCTTTAGTATCTGTAATTTCAGCGACGATAGGAATATTTCCCTCATTAGTTTTCTTATATTCAGTCTTTCTAACTAAAAATCCCTCGCTAACTTCAGAGACTGCAAGTGCTCCCTTCTCAAGATATTCAATATCTCTCATAATCTCAACTTCATTCTCGCCAGATTTTACAGTCAAAGTCACGGGATATCGCCCAGCAGTTTTTTTCTGCAATGCGACAATATTAACAGGAATAGTCACAACTTCACTACCAAAAGGGCGAAGCGAAACTCTAGTGTCGTAGTTAAAGAATTCAGATTCAAAATTGATATCTAAATTATCAAGATGTGTATTTTCCAAATTCTTTAAAACAAGACTTACTTCCTCATCGCCAGGTTTTAATCCAGAACTATCAATACTAATAACATCATTCAAATCAACAATCTTTACTCTCAAATTTCCCTTACTTATCCCGTCATTCCTACACTTAATTTGATATTCAAAAATATAAAATCCCGCTATATCATTTCGAACTCTTTTACTCGGAGAAGCCCCAATCTCTATTACATTAGTTTTTCCCGCTTCAATATCAAACATCTCGCTTGGCATCATTTTAACACTAACAAGAGAATAAATTTCACAAATATCTTTAACTCCAACACTTGTTATACTCAACTTGAATTTAGCAGGATTATCAAATTGCTTTATCACAACCGAACCCCTATCTTCACTAGACATTTCAAGAGCACTAACATGACTTAATGGTATAAGCAATACAAGCAAAAGTAGCAAAAATTTTCCTCTCATGCTGACTTCATGGACGATTTATATATAAAGATTGCGGTAATAGAAAGAATATCGTCGATTAGGATATTCTTCCTGTAAGTTCAAGATAAGCCTTTATTTCTTCTTTAAAATCTTGAACATCATCAGAAACTTTTCCTTCTTTTTCATGAGTTCTTTCAACAACTACATATTTATTGTAAACTTCCTTGAAAAACTTCTGCATACTAGACCCTTCCCATTTATTATCATAATCTTTCTCTAAAACTCCCGATACTTCAATGCTCAAATCTGCAACTTTATTCATATTTTTCCTTTTTCCATCTACTTCCACTTCAACATCAGTCATTCCAAGGACTCTCCATTTTATTTTCAAAGCAGATTTATAATAATCGCTCAATTTTTTAGTGGCCACCCATGAAATTTCAATCTCTTTAGAATTTCCACTTACCTTCTCGCTGTAAGAATCTTCAGTAACACTATAACCTTCCTTATCAAGTAGCTCTCTAGCAAATTTATAAGCATCCTTAAAACTCATTAAACCAGAGTATTTCACTTTCTCTTTTATTATATTATCTTTCTCGACCACTCTATAAACTAGAAAGTTTTATATTTAAAGCTTATCAGTCAAGCTCGTTCCTGCAATCAGGACACAATAGTCTCGAATCAACCCTTACCAAATCAGAAAAAGCCCCACATTCCTCACAAAGCCCTTCAGTTTCCCAGCCCTCTTGAGACGAAAGCTTCCTCATTTTACTTTCAGCTTCGCGCATATCAAAAAGCTCGCTTGTTTCAGAATATAACATAGGGTCAATAGCCAGTATATCTTTCAAAGTTAAAACTCCAACCATCTCACCCTGTGAAATAACAGGCAGTCTCCTAAAACCATATTCCTTCATCTTAATGAATGCTTCAGCAATAGTCGCAGAAGGTTTAATCACAGCAACTCTCTTTGTAGCAACATCAATCGCCTTGACCCCCTTTAGGTTAATATTTGGCTTTTTTGTTATCGCCCAAAGAATATCTTTTTGAGTAACTATTCCAAGAAGTTTATTATCATTAGCAACAACTAAACTACCAACTCTCTGCTTAACCATCTTTTTAGCACATTCAAGTAAATTAGTATATGGCTCTACAGAAACAAAATTACGAGTCATCACATCACCGACAGCAATACGACGCATCATTAAAGCTAAACTCCGAGTTTAATATATGAATATTATGGTATTGAGATATACATATGGAAGAGTGCGGTCATCGGGAATCGGACCCGAACTCCTTGATTGGCAACCAAGTGTTCTACCACTAAACTATGACCGCTCAACAATCTTGCGAGAAAGTGTTATTTAAAGTTTCCGAGTTATATAGGATATCCCCATTCTCTTAATCTATCAATAAAATCTTTTCCATGAACTTTTTCCAAATCCCCCGTCTGATCCGTACCCCCAATTAAGATTCTATTTCTGTCAGCTCTTTGTTCCAATCTACTATTATGTCTATTAAAATCAGCAGCACATAAGCCGGGGTCTCCATCGCATATCGCTTTTTCAAATTCACAAAACAATTTCCCAGAATAATTTCTCCTAAAAGCATATTCTCTTTGAACACAGAAAGCACAATCCTTAACTCCGAGTTTTAAACTTTCAACAAGTTCAAGGCTTCTTTCCTCTCCCGGAACATCAACACAACTTGCAGTTAAAAAACAATTTGCAAAACCCCTCTCACTTAAATCTGTCCAGTAAGTAATAGAAGTTTCAGCACTAACAAAACTTAAAGGGCTAGTCTTCTTACTATTTACATCATAATCTGAATTAAAGTCTAAAGGACTAACTCTAACATAAATCTCTTGATTTTCTCCAAGTAGCTCTCGTCTCTTTTTTCTTTGATTTACCTTATCATTTTCCAAAATAGTTTTTAAATTCCTATAAAAAACAATATTAGCTAAAGATAATTCTTTTTCATTTTTTATTCCTTTAGACGGAACAAGAATTATCTTTCCCATATAATAAACCAACTTTTCCGCTAGTTAAACTTTATGGTTAAGAAGTCATTTAATCTCTAATTGAAATAGCTCCCAAACTAAGCAAAAAAAAGCAAAAAGCTGTTTTAATAGCCATTCCTGTTTCCCAGAAAGGGGCATAAGGTACTGCAACAAAAAAATTAAATAAATGATTCAATATAGTAAAAACGCTTATAATAATAACTAAAATAACAAGATTAAAAAAATACCTTGAATTTTTATAACTATTAATTTTCAAAGAGATAGCTGAATTAAATAAAATCAAAGATAAAATCGTTGCTATCGAAGGGACTCCAAACAACGAAACTCTTTCCAAAGGGGATAATATTGAAAGGTCTAAGGCGTTAAACTCTTGTTCAGATACAGGATATTCCCCAAATAAGGTCAGAAAAATAAGCACCATAATGGTTGTGATAACAAGAAGAGACAACAGCAAAGATAAATTCTTATATCTTATTTTTTTAGATTTATTTAATTTATAAGAAGTGATGTAAAGATTAAGACTGCTTATTATAATAAGAAAAGCACTAGACACCTTCATACTATTTGCTTCAGGGATCATGTTTTTTAAAAAAGGAAGGTTAGCAATCCAACCTATTAGAACTATCAAGCATATTATAATTACAGATATTGCGCAAATCCTTGCCACTTTTCCTGATGAATCTCTCTCAAATTTCATTTTAAAATAAAAACCCCAAACATTTTAACTTAAATCTAACAAGCTATTCTTTTATTAAATGTTTGCTAATTATCTTAATTAGTAATATTTAAAAGACCATTCGGCATTTCATAAACAGGCCCTCTAGTCTAGTGGCAAAACGCCTCGTTTACACCGAGGAGTCAGGAGTTCGATTCTCTTGAGGGCCATTTTTTTAATAAATATTATAAACCCTAATTTCCTTGTTTATTTAGGTAGTTTAAATTGAAAAAGATATTTATAATTTTAGGAATAATTATTGTATTGGTTATCGGCTTTTTTGCAATAAAACAACTTACAAGTTCAGAACAAAACGAGTTAAACACACAGACGATGCAAAATGAACAAGTAAACCGGCCAAATCCAGAAATTTCAGAAAATGTAAGAAATGAGGAAGAGGCAAATTGTCCTCCTATATTTAGCTACGAATTTACAGACTTTTCAAAAATTGATGCATTTCAGCCAATAGGTTCGATCGTAGGAGCATCGCGGGGTAGAAGCTATATAACTATCAAAGAGGGAGAAAGTGTGCCGGTCTATGCCCCGATGGATGCAACTTTAGTTTCAATAATCTATGCCTATCGTGGACCTGAAGCTGATCATGGAGAATATGGATTAAAATTCGATACTAAATGTGGTGTGATTTTCCTTCTTGATCATTTAGATTCTGCATCAGATGAAATAAAAAAATATGCTCCAACAGAGCCAGTTAGATCAACAGCTACAAATGACAATTTAGCAATTCCAATAAAAGCCGGAACTCTTTTAGGTTATACTGATGGCACCTCTCAAGCAAGGACTTTTGACTTTTTAGTAATAGACCAAACAAAAAAAGCCCATTACATTAATCCAGAAAGATGGAAATGGGAACAATCTCTTTATTCATTTTGCCCATACGATTTATACACGCAAGATTTAAAGGAAAAATATTATCAAAAAATAGGGGTAGCATATGATGGAGGTTTTAAAAAAGCTGAAAATTGTGGAAACCCTTCATATGACGTTGAAAACACAATTTCAGGAGGTTGGTTTCTAGATGAACAAGCCACAGATCTTAAAGGAGAATTCCTGTTAATAGGAAAAGCAATGGGATCTGTCGATGTAGTGGTTAAAGAAGAGAGTGAGGGAGTAATCTTAAGAATAACAGATAATACTCCCGAGAAAAACCCAATAGACATTGGAATTGGCGAATCAGTTTGTTATGAAGGATTTAGCAATGATTGGGCATACCTTCATTTAGTTGATAAAACAACAATTGAATTATCTAGCGGGGAAGGCGAATGTCCGTCATCTTTCCCTCAAACTAATTCAAAGAAATATTATCGATAAACAATAGTGGCAAGTTTTATAAATCTACATTAGGGCACCTAATTATGACGTATTATAATGTATCATCTAGATTTGGGAAAGGGTTAGACATAAAACTTGAAGGAGAATGTGTAAACTATGATCGGAGTTGGGCAAAAGAAGAACTTAAAAATGAGCATCAAAATTTGAATATTCCTAAACATGTTTCTGATACGTTAGAAAAAGGATGGTACTTTACACTTTCAAGTAGGTTTGACCTTTTCGATGCCAAGAAATTCAAAGAGAGGCTAATTATCTCTTCAATAATTCCAACTGGAGAAGCATATGGTTCTAATTGTTTCGGCACTTCGCTTTATCTTGCAGGATTAATCCCTTCAGACATTCTAGTAGATGGCAAGACGGGGGTTAGTAAAGGATGTCCAGGAATTGAAGATTATCTAGAGAGATTTAATGGAATAGATTCTTTTGATGAAAATGCAATTATTGTTTATTACAATGAAGGAAAAATCTGTCATTCAGTCTATTGGGAAAAAGAAAGAAAAGAATTTTTTGATAGAGCTGGACTTTGGAGACCTTTAAGGGGTTACAAATCTTTGCCAAAGCCCAATAGTCTAGATGTAGTGATTTTTGATGCTTCGAAGAGTATCGATTTTAGTGATTTATTTCCCGCTTCACTCGAAGATGCACATAATTTTATCATTGCTAGTAGTTTTAACGATTAGAATTTTCAAAAGCTTAATAAACTCAATTTAGAGCCTTTGATAATGGAATCAACAAGTATTCAGTTAAAAAATTTAAGAATTCCCTTTGATGACACTTTAGCTTTCTTTCATAATCCTGAAGATGAACTATGCGGATATTTAGGCAGAGTCATAAGCAGAAAAGAAGAAGAATACGAATTAATTATAATTCCCGGAAAAACCAGAGGAACTTTCCATAAAGATCGTCTTGAATTTTACCACTTACAGGGAAGAGGCACAAATCTCTATGCCTCTTGCAGAGATGCTAGATGCGGAATGAAAGATCTGGCTAAAAAATATTGCGCTCTGCATGAAAAAAAAATTATTGGCTTTTCATGGAGTAACGAAGGACTTTCCAGTTTAGTTAATTTATTTGACTCCCCGATAACACCGAAGGAAGATAGAAATCAAAGAAGAAAGATGATACCGGCAAGAGAAAGAGCAATTCCATAAATTCCGTTAATAGCAAGACGACATCAGGCAATAGCTTTTTAATCATAAAGCCCATATAGATGAATGCAAAAAAGAGGACTGAATGCAATAATAACGACCGTTCTAATTTTGCTCATAGTAATCATAGCAATAACTCTTCTTTGGACAATTCTAAGCCCTTCAATTTCAAATGCCTCAGAAGAAGTCGGAGCTACTGCAAGTTGCTTCTCTTTAGTTTTAGAGCCAAAGAGTTGCCGATATGATGCAGATTCCGAGTTAGTAAACGTCCGCGTAGAGCGTCGATCTGGAACATCAACAATCGAAGGATTAAATTTCATATTTTCAGATAATACAAGAAAATCCGTAAATAGTTCAAACACAGCATCTCTAAATGAATTAGAATCAAAAACTTTTACCTTTGATTCATCAGAATTAGGAGGTATCACTTTTCCACCAGCCTGGTTTACAATATCTGGAATAATTGATCCTAAAGTCCGCTCATGTGATGAAGTCCGTCCCCCGATAGCTTGTCTCCAGGCAATTTGTGGAGACGGCATAGTTGACTCTTTTCTAGGCGAAACTTGCGACGAAACAGAATGTTGCGACTCATGTAATAGAATAGCAACTTGCGACGGAATAGATAACAATGAAAATAATCTAACTGACGAAGAGGGCGAAACTTTTCCCGCTAATTTCAGAGTGAGTATCTCCGAACCAATTGAAGGAAGACAATATGACACATCTACATCAACATATAATAATTTGGCTCTAAGATTCTCGGTATTAAATATTTCAAATCCTCAACAAACCGCAATTGATTTGAAATCCTGTTGGTATAGATTGGACGGACAAACAAATATTTTAGTACTTGGGTGTATGACTTTAGGAGGCGGAGCATCACAAGTTTATAGTTTAAATTTAACTCCCCTCAGCCCAGGAAGTCATATCGTCACTGTTTTTGCAAATGATAGCTTAAATAGAGTTTCAAGTAGAACTGTTAGCTTCACAGTTGCTCAAGTTACATTAGCCCTTGCAAGTCCAGCAACTTATCCCCCAGAAATAATGCGCTCAACTGGCGTTGAAATTAGATTTTCTACAACTTTGCAAAATTTGAGTAGATGTTACTATACCTTAAATGGCGGACAAACAAACGTAACTATCCCTGCATGCCAACAAGGAGCAACATTTAGTGTTAGCGAGGGCTGGCACAATTTTATACTTTATATAAATAATACTTTATTTGAAGTTAGTAATTCAGAAAGTTTCTTAGCAACGCCTTGTAGGGTTGATGCAAATGGCGACGGAGTACATAGCTTCTCAGATTTAAGCTCAGATTTACTAGGTAACTGGGGTTGTACAGGCACTCCTGGTGGAGAATGTGAAGCAATGATTAATAATTCAAATGTTCTCGCGGGAGATTTAAATAGAGATGGAGAAGTTGAAAATCTAGATGTAGAGATATATCGAAGATATGCTCCTTCATGCTAATCTAGAAATAGAAAATCCTCAATAACATTTAAATACCCAAAACCCCAACGCTTGAAACCTATGATGGTAACACGGAGGCCCAATGGACTTCTATACACTGATTGATAAAGCAAAAAAAACCGGAAAAGTAGACAAAGGTAGCAACGAAGTTACAAAAGCAGCAGAGCGTGGAACTGCTAAACTAGTTGTTTATGCCGCAGATGTTAGCCCGAAAGAAATAGTTGCACATCTTTCAGCCATATGCGCAGAGAAAAATATTCCTTGTCATGAAGTTGATTCAAAACAAAAATTAGGTGCAGCAATAGGTCTTCCAGTCCCAACTTCTGCTGTAGCAATTATAGAAGCAGGCGACGCTGCAGATGAACTTGCGCAGTTAAAGTCAGGAGCGAAACATGGCAAAGCAGCAAAGTCAGCGTGATTCTAAATCTCAAGAAAATAGACCCCAAAGCAAATTTTCTAATGAAGGTCCAGTTCCTGCAATAGTTGAAGAAATTCTTGGAAGAACAGGCGCAAGAGGCGAAGTAACACAAGTCAAAGTAAAAGTTCTTGAAGGAAAAAATAGAGAAAGAACATTAAGAAGAAATGTCAAAGGCCCAGTGAGAATAAATGACTTATTAATTTTAAGAGAAACTGAAATTGAAGCACGTAAGATTCGTCGTAACATAACAAAAGGAGCACAAAGCTAATGACACAAATAGGAACCGCAGAATCTCGTGCTCCAATCCAAAGAGATATTTCTTCTCTAATAGATTTATTCAGAGAAGTTAGCGGGAAATATCTAAGATTTACTGATGTGACCAATAATAGAGTGGGCAACAATATGAACTTTTTAATTATTAAAGACGAAGTTGTGGGCGATAGGCATTTTCTAGAATTTTACGCTGAAGATATTTCTGGAGAAGACTATCAAGCACAAGCACAAATGAGAGATATAGACCGTCGCCACTCAGGTTATAACACAAAAGTTTATCATTCAGAAGAAAGAGGATTTACTTTTGTAGAAGTTTTTAAAGGACAAGGAGTTAACATCTAATGGCCAAATGCATTTTCTGCGGTTGCGAACAAGCAGATTTTAAAGGAACATTTTTATTGAAGAATGATGGAACTATCGCCTATTACTGCTCCGATAAATGCAGAAAGAATCATCTTAAGCTAGGCAGAGATAAAACGAGATTAAAATGGACTGAAGCTTATAGAATTGCAAAAACAAAACGCACTAACGCAGGTTCATTAAACAAAGCTCTAAAGCCAAGAAGAAAGAAATAATTCTATTTTATCGTCGGTAAATCAAGTTTTTTGATGTAAAGGTTTTTAAAGTCAATCCCCTTTTAGCATTAGAATATGGTTGAAAAAGAATACAAAGCTGAAAATATCAAGGTTCTTGAAGGGCTTGAAGGCGTTAGAATGCGTCCTGCGATGTATATCGGAAGCACAGGCAAAGCAGGTTTACATCATCTAGTCTATGAGGTAGTAGACAACTCCGTCGATGAAGCTATGGGGGGTCATTGCGATTTGATCGTTGTCAGTTTAAATAAAGATGGTAGCGTAACAGTAACAGATAACGGTCGAGGAATTCCAGTAGAGATGCACCCAGTCTACAAAGTTCCAGCACTAGAAGTTGTAGTCACAAAATTACACGCCGGCGGTAAATTTGACAAGGGAAGCTATGCAATTTCTGGAGGTTTACATGGCGTAGGTATCAGCGTCGTTGCAGCACTTTCAAAATTAATGAAAGTCGTCGTAAAAAAAGGCGGTCAGAAATATATGCAAGAATACGAAATCGGAAAGCCAATTTACAAGATGAAAACTCTCGGAGAGATAGATAAAAAGGAAACCGGAACAGAAGTTACATTCTTCCCTGATGATGAGATATTTTCAACAACAAAATTTGATTTTTCAGTTTTAGAAACTCGCTTTCGTGAGATGGCCTTTCTAAATAAAGGTTTAAAAATAATTTTAAAAGATGTGGTTTCAGAAAAGCAAGAGACATTCCATTACGAAGGCGGAATAATTGAATTCGTAAAATGGGTAAATGAAACAAAAGAGCCACTTCATAAACCAATTTATTTTATTAAAGAGGAAAAACCATTCATCATAGAATGCGCAGTTCAATACAATAATGGATATCAAGAAAATATCTTAAGTTTCGTTAACACAATCAATACAATAGAGGGCGGAACTCATGTAGCTGGCTTTAGAACGGCACTAACAAAAGCAATTAATGACTATGCAAAAAAGAACAAACTAACTAAAGACGACAGCCTAACGGGAGATGACGTTCGCGAGGGTTTAACAGTTATTCTTTCGGCTAAAATCCCAGAGCCTCAATTTGAAGGTCAGACAAAAACAAAGCTTGGAAATACGGATGTTAAAGGAGTGGTTGAACGCGTTGTAGGCTCAGCACTAACTGAATTTTTCGAAGAAAATCCGCCCATAGCTCGTCGAGTAGTAGCAAAAGCAATAGAAGCACAAAAAGCAAGAGAAGCCGCAAAGAAAGCCAAAGATTTAGTCAGAAGAAAAAACGCTTTCAGCGTCGGAGGTTTACCCGGAAAACTAGCAGACTGTTCAAGAAAAAGTTCAGAAGATACAGAGCTTTACATAGTTGAAGGCGATTCGGCCGGAGGTTCGGCAAAACAAGCACGTAACAAAGAATTCCAAGCAATACTTCCGCTTAAAGGTAAAATTTTAAACGTTGAAAAAGCAAACGTAGCTAAAGTTTTCTCCAGCGAAGAAATTGCAAATCTCATAACTGCAATAGGCACAGGAGTAGGCGAGCAGTTTACATTGGAAAAATTACGTTACAGTAAAATAATCATAATGACTGATGCAGATGTAGATGGCGCGCACATCCGCACTCTTCTTTTAACCTTCTTCTATCGTTTTATGAAACCAATAATTGAAAACGGCAATTTATACATAGCAGTCTCTCCTCTCTTCAAAGTCCGCAAGCGTAAAGATTACTATGTTTATTCCGAAGAAGAGCTAAAGAAACTCATCGCAACAATGGGTGACAATACAACCATTCAGCGTTTCAAAGGTCTAGGAGAAATGAACCCAGAACAATTATGGGAAACTACTATGGATCCAAAGAATCGCCTTCTAAACAAAGTTCTAGTAGAAGATGCAGTCAAAGCAGACCACGTCTTCTCTATTTTAATGGGGTCAGATGTAGAACCAAGAAAGAATTTTATTATTGCAAAAGCAGCGGAGGCTAATGTTGATATCTAATGGTTAAAGAAAAGACAATACACGAAGCAAGAGAGAAAAAAACCAGTAGTCAAATGACTAATCGTATTCAGAGATCTGACAGAAACCCTTACGATTTAACTAACGCCCCCAGAGGCATGAACCCGATTGACCCATGCGATAATCTCTATGATTTAACTCATGTAGCTGAGCAAAGGAGAAGGCAATATAATGGCAGATAAAGAAGACAAAATAGACGAACAGCTTGAAGCTATGGAAAAAGAGCGCCGTGCGAAAACTCAAATCGGAGATGAGAAAGGCGTTGCAGGCGCAGAAATAGTTGAAGAAATGGAGCAATCATTTATTGACTATGCAATGTCAGTTATAGTTGATAGAGCCTTGCCCGCAGTTGAAGACGGCTTAAAGCCCGTTCATCGTCGCATATTATGGACAATGCATTCTCTCGGACTAGACCCAAGTAAACCTACAGTAAAGTCCGCTCGTATCGTTGGAGACACAATGGGTAAGTTTCATCCTCATGGAAATCTCGCTATCTATGATTCTCTAGTTCGCATGGCTCAAGATTTCTCTTTACGTTATCCGTTAGTTCACGGTCAAGGAAATTTCGGCAGTCGCGATGGGGACAACGCCGCAGCAGATCGTTATACGGAAGCAAAATTAAGCAAAATATCCGGCGAGTTATTAGCAGACATTGACAAAGATACAGTAATCATGAATCCAAACTATGACAATTCTCTAAAAGAACCGGCAACACTTCCAGGACTTCTTCCTAACTTATTAATTAACGGAGCTACGGGTATTGCAGTCGGTATGGCTACAAACATGCCACCCCATAATTTAACTGAAGTTTGCGATGCAATTATCGCTTATATAAACAAACCAGAAATTACAATAGACTCATTAATGGAAATAGTAACAGGCCCAGACTTTCCGACAGGTGGCTCAGCAAGCGGTGAAGGCATTAAAGAAATGTATCGCGTAGGTAAAGGACGTATAGTAATGCGCGGTAAAAGCACAACAGAAGAGCACAAAGGTAGAACATCAATAATAATCACAGAAATACCTTATATGGTAAATAAAGCCGACCTTGTCAAAGAAATAGCAAGACTAGCCACAGAAAAAAAATTACCAGACGTTTCTGATTTAAGGGATGAATCATCAAAAGGAAAAGTTAGAATAGTTATAGAGCTAAAGAAAGATACAACACCAAAATTCACACTAAATAAAATTTACACATTAACAAGACTACAAGATACCTTCGACGCAAACATGCTTGCTCTTGTTGAAGGCAAGCCCCGCATACTAAATCTCAAGGAAATAATAGAGCAATATGTCCGCTATCGTAATCAAGTAGTTCGTAACAGAAGCAAATTTGATTTAAAGAAAGCTGAAGATAGACTTGAACTAGTTTTAGGTTTACTAATTGCATTAAAGAAAATAGATGAAATCGTTGAATTCATTAAGAAATCTGAAAATGCAACCCTGGCTCACGAAGGGCTAATGAAAAGATTTGGACTAACAACTAGACAAGCAAAAGCAGTTCTTGAAATTCGCTTACAACAGCTTACAAAACTTGAAGACTCCAAGTTAAAAGAAGAAGAAAAACAGTTGAAAGAAGCAATTGGAGAATTAAAGAAAATATTATCAAGCAATCAAGAAATACTTTCAGTCATTAAGCGCGAAGTGATTGAGTTAAAAAAGAAACATGGGGATGAAAGGCGTACAGATATTCTTAAGCGTATTGCCGAGCTATCAGAAAAAGACTTGATTGAAAAGAAAGATGTAGTCGTCATGTTAACAGAAGGGGGTTACATAAAAAGAGTTGATATTGCAACTTATCGCGAGCAACGCCGTGGCGGGGCCGGAGTCACAGGCGCAGATCTAAAAGAAGAAGATTTCGTCCGCACAATGGTTCCATGTTCAACTCACGATTATCTTTTATTATTCACAACTCGCGGTCGCGTCTATTGGCTAAAAGCAAATGACGTTCCATCCGCAGATCGCCAAGGAAGAGGAAAGGCAATAATCAATCTTCTAGATTTACGAGAAGAAAAAATAGCCCAAGTAATGCCTCTAAAAGATTTTGAAAATGGTTATTTAATGTTTGCAACCAAATTAGGAATGATTAAGAAATTGCCTGTGAAAGATTTAGCAAAGCCACGCAATACAGGAGTTAGAATAATGAACTTACCAGCAGACGGCACAGATTCAATAATTAATATAGTCAGAGTTACAGACAAACAAGAAGTCTTAATGTGCACAAGCAAAGGACAAGCAATAAGATTCAACACAGACGAAGTCCGTCCTATGGGAAGAGCTAGCTATGGAGTGAAAGGCGCAGAGCTAAGCAAAAGTGATGAAGTCGTATCCATGGAAGACTTACCTCTAGACGGCAAAACAACAATCTTAACAATCTCACAAAAAGGATTAGGTAAACGTTCAGATCTTGAAGAATATAGAAAAACATCAAGAGGCGCAAAAGGCGTTATTAATCTGGCTGTGAGCGATAAGACTGGCCCAGTAGTCTCCTCTTTATCAGTAGACAATTCAGATTCTATAATAATAACAACAACAAAAGGAATGATAGTCCGTGTTAATATGAAAGACATGAGAGTAATGGGCAGAGCGACGCAAGGCGTTCACGTCGTTCGTCTAAAAGAAGGCGATAAAGTTGCAGATGTAGTTAAAGTCCCAATTGCAGAAAAAGTTGAGTAAAAAGGTTTTTAAATAATAAAAAATATAAATCAATATGAAAGGCAAGTTAGGCTACACAATAACAAGAATAATATTAGGGTTAGCATTTCTATTTTTCGGCGTAACAAAATTCTTGACCTTACCAGCTCCAGAGCTACCGGGCCCAGCAGCAGATTTCCTAGCAGCTATGGCCTCAACTGGTTATATGATTCCACTGATTGGAATCGCCGAAGTCGTCATTGGTTTATTACTTCTAGTAAATATAGCAGTTCCATTCTCAATGATTCTATTATCTGCAATAATGATTAATGTAATCCTATTCAACATATTCCTAGCCCCAAGTCTGTTCGTAATGATAATGCTTCTAGTCCTAGTAGCCTTACAAGTCTACATAATGTATTGCACTTGGAATGCATACAAGCCATTATTCAGAAGATAAATAATATCTATATCTTTTTAAAACTCCATAGTTAAGCAAAATTATGGAAATTCCTCAAACTCTAATTACTTTACTGACGGGACTTTTAGGAGTCCTATTTGGCTCTTCATTTACTTCTTATTTTAACCTTCGTTCAGCAAGAAAAGACCTTCTGTTCAAAAAGAAACTCGAGCATTTTGAACGTCTCTCAAAAGATTTAGAAGAGAATTTCAGACTTCACAAAAGCGCAATTCTCTCTTTATCAACAATGAAAAAAAGCCAAGTTAGCGAAACACTTGAAAATTTAAAAACTTCTAGGAAGCATTTCCTAATGTCCTCAAGTCCCTTATATCTAAATATTGAAAGAATGTCATGGGTAATAACAAACTTCGTTGAGGTAGAAAAAAGCATTTTCAGCTTTCTAGAACAACTAGCTAAATCAAAAACGCCTTCTTCAAAAGAAAGAATTCTATTCAATCTTCAAGAAGCAATAGAAAAATTAAAGTTCGCCCAACAATCTGCAATTCTGGAAATGCGCAGAGAATTGTATCAGTAATATACACAACCCCTCAAAAGCTCTACTTCTTACCTTTAACTTGTTTGTTGAATAACTTCCAGAGCTTATCGATAATAGATTTAGGAACAGAGATAATTTTTCGATTAATCAGCTTCTCAAGATTTTCTCCCAAGCCCATGATAGCATGTTCATTTCCTAGAAGAACTTGTTCATTAGCCTCTTCTAATATAACATCCCAATTCAACTTATTATCGTTTATGATAGCAATTATATCTTCATTATCTTTAGTTCTTCCTGTAACACTTTTCATAATTAAGATATCATTTGTAGTAGCTACTTTAATAACTAAATTACTTCCGAATTCGTGAGTTTGTGTTGCTCTTTTCTTCATCCCATCAGAAAAGACAGAGCTTACTATTTTATTAAGAAATAAATCAAATATGAAATCGCCAGACTCAAGACGTAACATTGCAGGAGTATTCTTCTTTAACCCATATGTTTCTATAACTCGTTTATCATCTTTTTTAAACTTCATTCCTTCTAATGTCTCAATGAATAAATTCCTGTCGCTTTCCTTATCAAAAACTAAATCAATATCAAATGTTTCGTTCTTTAGACCTAACAACATCATTGCAGTTCCACCTATAGAATAAACAATGAGTTTTTTAGGAAGGGCACGACCTATTTCGTTAAAAAGAGCTTCCTGAGTGTTTATATTTATCATTTAAGTATCGTATACTCCCGTAAATCTGCACGATTTAATGGGATATAAACTTTCAACTTTTTCTCTATATCTTTAAAATCATCCGAACTAAATCCATTTACAATAAAAAGATGCTTGTCACCTTTCTTAGCAGTAGTTAATCCTCCAAATCTCTTTGGCATTTTTCTTATTTTTCTTATGAAAATACGAGCTACTTCGTACAAAGCAGATATTTGCCTTGTAAGATTCTCTTTCTTTGCTAATCGATACAAGTAAGACCAGTCCTCTATTTTTCTAAAAAGAAATAGAGAAGAGATAACATATCTAATTTTTCCCTTCTTTAGTGCATAAATCAGCAAGTCTTCAGCTTTGATACTCTTTCCATGAACAAAATAATTATCTTCATCATTTATCTTAAATGCAGAATTAGGCATATTATCATTAAAGGCCTCTAAATAACTGATTCCATCCTGCTTATTTAACGGAGTTATAGAGTAAATTCTCTTTTTATTGGGAAGATATATTGTCCTGATATATCCTAATTTTCTTAATCTATGTAAGAGATAAATTGCTTTAGCTCTGTCTATCTTAAGCTTATCTTGAACGTCATCAATTGTTTGAGTGCCTTCTATTGCGTTAATTATTGGCTTATATTTTTCACTTATCATATCAAATCTATATAACCATAATATATAAACCTTTCTACTATTTGGATAACTATTAAATGTATGACCAATAATATATAAATAAAGTCAGATATTTGCCCCTTTATTGACAATTATGATACTAAATAGAGCATTCTCAATTAAATAGTCAAAGTCAATCAGAAATTAATTTCGAGACTTACTGGACAATGATCTGAACCTAACACATCTTTCAATATTAAACTATTGAGCATTTTATCCTTTAGAGACTTGCTTACAACAAAGTAATCAATACGCCAACCTATATTTCTTTGTCTTAAATTATTCATATATGGCCACCAAGAATAATGCCCAGATTCTTTAGTAAATTCTCTAAATGAATCTATAAATCTCTCTTTTAAAAAACCATCAAACCAACCCCTTTCCTCTTTTGTAAAACCAGCATTCCCATCATTATTTTTTGGATGTGCGAGGTCAATTTCTGTATGTGCTACATTGAAATCAGATGCAATTATTACCGGTTTAATCCTCTCCAATTCGTTACAAAACTCAATGAATTTCCCATTAAATTTAAGCTTAAAATCAAGTCTTTTCAATTCTCTATGAGAATGTGGGAAATAGGCATTAATCAGAAAAAAATCGTTAAATTCCAATGCAAGCACTCTTCCTTCTTTATCAAATACTTCTTCTCCAATACCTTCCTTAACTGATATCGGCTTTATTTTTGAAAAAACAGATACTCCACTATACCCTTTCTTCTCAGCATGTGCATGAAATTCATGATAACCATTCAACAATTTAGGAATTTTTTCTTTTGTTGCCTTAACTTCTTGGAAACAATATATTTCAGCATTCTCATTATCCATAAAGTCAATTAATCCTTTATTTACGCAAGCATTGATTCCGTTAACGTTCCAAGATATTATTTTCATCAATCTATGAGATATGGGCAAATTAAAGACTTTTCCATATAACGCACGGACCAAAACACGATTGAAGTTGCTATAGTTAGGTACAATGCAAGTTTAAATCAAATGCTTTTTTCAAGCATTTCTATTAAATTTAGAACATCAGTGAAAAATATCTTGCACCCCTTAAATTCCTTAGTCTTATCTTCTCCTTTATAAGAGACTACAAACGCTTTTTTTGGTTTGTAAACTTCGATAAAAGATTGAAGACTTCTTTCTATTTTATCAGAAGAATTTATTTTTACTTCAATTGGAATTAATTTTTTATCTTTTTCGATAACGAAATCTACTTCTGCTTTTGATTTTGTTCTCCAATGGTTAAGTGCAAATCCCGCTTTAATTAATTCGGAAGCAACATAATTTTCAAATAATTTACCGTCTAGTTCGCTATCGAAATTCTTGGTAATCAGATTTCTTAATCCCGTGTCTACAAAATAAATCTTAGGTTGTTTAGTAATCTCTTTAATTTTGTTTCTGTAAAATGGTGCAATTTTTAAAATAAGATAACTTTTCTCCATGGCGTCAAGGTATTTTTTTACAGTTTGAAAAGACAGTTTCAGATTATTTGATACTTCTTCATAAGAAATCAAATTACCAATATTTAGGGCTAGATACTTGCTAAATTCCTCTAAAGAACCTATGTTTTCTATAGAAAAAGTGTTTGCAATGTCTTTTAGAATCATGGTTGTATTAAGGTCTCGTAATATTGTCTTTTTTAGTTCAATATCTTCCGTTATAACGACTTTGGGATATCCTCCGTACGTAATGTGCTCCCATATGTTTCTTTGGAGCATCTGCTTTGCGAATTCCTTTTGATTTTTAGCTTTCAAAAACTCATTAAGAGAAAGAGGATATAATTTTAGAACCGAAACTCTTCCCACAAGAAATGAAAGTACCTCTTTACCTAAAATTAACTCGGATGATGAAGTAATCCACATTTTCTTGCCTTTATCTGCAAGATATTTCAAGTTTCTTCCAGCTTCTTTGCAATATTGGACTTCATCTAAAACATAGACTTCTGAATTTTCAAGGTATTGCCTCTCAAACTTTTTTATGTCTTGTTCAAAAAGATTTCTAATATCGGGGTCATCAAACGAAAGGTAAGATGATTTTAATCCTTTGGCATGTTCTTTAAGAAAGGTCGTCTTTCCAGCTTGCCTTGCACCAACTAGCGCAATCACAGAATATGCATCTGCAATTTTTCGAAAGTTCTTGTTTATTTCACGTTCTATATACATGTTTATCAGAATGACGAGAAGTATTTAAATCTTACTAATATTTAACTACAGGTAAGTTTTAGTATTACTATAGTTAATCTACAAGTATATTTTAGTTTATTTCTTGCGTTTGTTCGCTTCATCCAGTATCTTGAAATAGTCGTCTCCGACTTTTTCTACAAGATCATTAAGTTCGTCAAGAACATTCTGAATTTCTTCTTCTGAAGGTCCTTCAAGTTCCATAAATTTTAGTTTGGTAGGTTTCGTCAATTCTACAAATGCAATCTCAACCTTACTCAGTTGCCAATATTCGCGTTCAGAATGATTTTCAAGAAGCGTATAAAACTTCATATGGTTAAACATCTGTGCTACGGCCTCAGGATTATCGACTTTGCTTGTTAATTCGATACGTTTCCAGATATCGCTTTCTGTTTCGCGCTTACCTTTGAAAGTCAATTCTGCAGCTCCGCCCTTAACACGTAGGCGTACAAAGTCCTTTGCGTTCTTCATATCAGTATCTTCGAGGCTAAAATAGGTATCTGCTAAGGTGTATTTTTCTTTAAAGGTCGCCCCTAATTTTTTTAGCTGGGCAATCACTTTATTTTTGTCCGTGAATGAAAGTTTGATCTCTATTTCGTGCTGGCTCATATTACTTAGGTACTCCTACAAGCTTCAATTTGAGATTGAACTTATTAAATACTGGTTCGCATATATTGTATTGCTTCCTCAAGATTCCTTACTCCATTTAATCTTAAAACTTCTTCAAGTTGCCTTAGGTAAGAAGAATGGTTTCCATAAATAGGCGACCAAGGCTTACATCCAGAAGAGCCTAAAGAAATCACTACTTCTCTTGCAATATACTCGGCGAAACCCTCACTCATAAATTCAGGAAGTTTAGCAATACCTTCTGGATCTTCAATAGATTTGCCTATTAATCTACTATGGGCTATATGGCCCAATTCATGTGCCGCCAACCATAGCATATGTTTATTGCTTGGAAGCGCTAAATGGAGTGCCGGATTTCTACTATAAAATACTCTAGTATCCGCGGCTTTGGCAGTTAATGCAAAAGAAAATTCAAGAAAAGAGAGATATGGAACCCTTTCCGAAGATAATAATGTATAATATTCTGAAAGAGGTTCGACTTTTATTTTTCCAAGTTTCACATTCATTCTCTCTTCAATGATTGGCTTTGCTCGCGTAATCGCTTCGGAAAGTCTTTTCTTAATAGTTATCACAAGAAAACCTATAAGAAAGGTATTTAACTTTTACTACGTGTTTTACAGTTATAGAAGGGTATTACGCCCGGACCAAGAATCGAACTTGGATATCCTTGCGGAAATCGGTTTACTTGTTTTTATCGCATTTTACTCTCAACAAGTGAATATGCTTTCCGAAATCTTTTATATTGACGTTTTTTAATTGCTGGCGGTAGAGCTTCCGGAAGGTAAACGTGCATCATAAAATCCCGAATAGTCTCTAGTTTTCCTCGATTAGGTAGATTATGGATTATAGGAACTTCTTCGTTAGTCACGTCAATAATATTAATAATACCCAAGGGGTAAATTGCAGGAATTAAATCTGGTAGTCTGTAAGCTGCAGGATTGCAGCAAGAAATAATTAGTCCAGAAGAAGTTAAACGTTGTTGCATTAAGAAAGGAACGATATCGCTACCCTCATCCCCTGGGCTATCAAAATAAAGCCATTTGTCCGCACTAGAATGGCCGTGACATTTTATAAATCTCAGCGGTTTTATAATGCTAGAAGACTCTAGTAAATTGGCGACTTGAGCTGGAAGCCTTTCAGCGTATTTATTTACAGCGTGACTATAATCCAACCTCATTTGAAGTGCGACATCTTCTTCCGTTTCAAGAGTTGTATCAATCGCTTTTTTTTCTAACAAACGCTGTTCCGAAATTAGAAATTCTCCAAACCAGGGGCCAACACGACAAGGAAAATTATGCATCTTTAGATTATCTAAATAAGACTTTTATATCTTTGGACAATTATTGAAGACGCCCGGACTCGGAATCGAACCGAGATATCCTCACGGAAATCGCATGTCTTGTTTTCTTTCCCACATTTAAGGAAGAAAGACCCTTTCTTCTTTCCCAGGGGTTTCTTCCTAAGAAAGGCCTTTTCGAGTGCGACGCAATTCCATTATGCGATCCGGGCTAAAGCAATTCAGAAAATGAGCTTTTAATGTCTTTTGCTTATAACCTTCTTTACAGGTTTATTTCCATGAACATAATAATATACAATAGCCCCAATTACGTTTAAGAAAATTATTACTAAAATCCACATGACTTTTTGATAGTCTTTATCAAATTTTCTAAAAGAGCAATCCACAATCATATAAATCATAAAAGCAAGACCAAGTATCGTCACAAGAAAATGCGAAATAATCACAAGTCCGAAAGATGAGAAATCAATCTCTTTTCCTTTAGCTATAGAAAACATAAAACTAAAAAATAAGAAAGTATGTATTAAGAGCCAAGCAATATAAACAGGGACTAAGTATCTAAATATTTTTTTAACCACAATAAAAAGTATTTTCTCAATTTAAATAACTATCTTATTTTGTTATGTCGTACGGCAGTCACAAGAGAAACAAAAACATAAGTCAATATCGTCCCAAGAATCAAAATAGTCCAAGAAATTCCATAAAAAACTTGAGTATAATGAAAAAAGAAGTAGCCTAAAGGCGATACAACGCCAGAGCTAGGGCAAGGAATAGTCACGCATCTAATTCCACTATCATATTCAACAAAAGGTAGAAATGCAACAACCAATATCAAAGTCCAAACAATTTGCTTTAAAGATGGTTGCAAAAACCCAAACTTGCTATCCAGATGATACGTTCTCGACCTCATATAAAATAAAAGAGAAGGAACTATAAAAACCTACCACTTGCTAAATCTCAAGGCAGATAGTTACCCCTTTAAGATTACACTAATGGGAAGGTTTAAATATTGAAGAAATAAAAAATAACCATGGAATCAAACAAAGAACCGCGAAAAGATTTAATCTCTTATTTAGTAACTTCTTCTGTTAAATTGGACGGCTTTGAGAATGGCACGAGAATTGACGAAAGAATAGGGCTTGAAAATCGTATAACTCATACTTATGAAGAGTTCCCACAGAAAGACAGACCTAATTTTTCGCCATTATTTTGTTCAATAGAAATTACTCCAGAAAGAAAGAACGTAAAGGCGCTTACACATTTTAGAGTTGGTCTCAACGGAGAAACTTATTCTCTTTATGAGAATCTAATAAATGCAACTAACTTAATAGCGGGCACAGAGATAACCCCTTCAAGAACAATGTTATTCAAAGATTTTACCGCTCAAACAAAGTATGAAGGAAATAGAGATGGAACAAGAACGGAAGTTCAATTTTTAAAGCCCAATATAGAAAAAGATGCAAGACGGAGTATAGAAATGAGGGGGCTTATTGGGGGAACAACAATAGGCGCAGTTTTCGGGTTGCTTGGCGGAATAGCCCTTGCTCCATACCTAAATGATCCTATAAGCCCAAGTCACCCTATTTTTGAATATTATACATTGGCTACTTTTGAGGGTGTTATAGGGCTAATAACAGGTTTAACAGTTTTCGGACATGCCGGAGAGATAATATCGGGCCAAATTTCTCCACTTTTCTTGAATGGAGCTAAAGAAAGGGTAAAAAGAGATAGATTAAGAGAGACTACAGCCCCAAATAGAAGAATAAGCAATTTCAAGAGACAACTTAATACTCTAAGCCAGTTAGAAACAGAATCAGTTACGGAAGAAGAGTGGACACAATTTAGAGAACAGGAAGAAAAGACAAAGAAAGCTTACGATTATCTACATGCCGTTCACGAGGATATAATCAGATGCGAAGGAATCGCGTTAACTGTTTATGGTTCGGATAGAGATGAAGTGTTTAATCGTGTAAGATCGATCTATCGTTCTATTGAGCAAATTTAGGAAGTATTTATATATCTCTCCAACTTAAAATTAAAAAGAAATGGATGCAGTTCTAATTTCAGGAATTCTCGGAGGTATAGGTGGCTTAACAAGGGGCGTCGTTGGACTCTTGAAAGCCTTATCTTTAAGACGAAGGATAATTTGGTCTTATTATCTCATTACAGTTTTGATAGCAGTAATAATAGGAATATTTTCAGGAATAGTTTTCAATTTCGACACTCGTCTCTCTTTACTTGCAGGCTACGCAGGCACAGATATCCTAGAAGGCATTTACAAAAGCTTTGCTGTGCAGAAAGTCTATTTACAACCAAAGAAAAAATAATCTTAGTAATTAGAATCATTGAAATATCATTTATCTAAAATTTCGTCTTTCAAACTTTCGACAATGCTTGCCTTGACCATTTTTTATTTAACTCTTTAATGGCCTCTTCAATTGATATAAATCCTTCATCGGACATCATGAACTCTCTTAATTGTGCTTTGACAGCCAATGCATAAATTCTCTTAATAATGTTATCATAACTTTCTCCTTTTAGCCCAAATGTTGAAATTTTTTCTTTCATCTCTTTGCTTAGCTTAATAGTCGTTTTCTCCATTTCAATCTATAGCCCCATAGTTTATAAATTTCTATAAAGAATAATCTATTTATATGCATTTTACCTTAATATAATAATGGTAAACTCCCCCCTAGTAAAATTCATAAAACAAGGTAGAGCAAGAGGCTTTGACGATTATCAACTTCGCGAACCTTTAATAAAAAATGGTTGGGATATACGGGATATTGAAGAAGCATTTGCATCATTCAAACAACCATTAAAATTCAAAAATAAAATATCTGTATGGCTTGACAATGACATACTAAAAATAATTGAAAAACGTGCAAATAGAAACTTAATGACAACAGGCGAACAAATCGAAGATATAATTCGCAGAAGTGCAGTAAATGTCAAACCCTCAAAAAAGACAGAAAAACTTGATGATAAATTTATTGCATTCTTCTCAAGAAAGAAAAGATAATTAATTATTAATAACAAAATATTTCTTTCTTGAACTCGCATTCTTCAGTTTGATATCTTTCCAAGAAACCCCAAACTCTTTAGATAAAATTGAGATAACTCTTTTATTTGCCTCGTTATTTCGAGCAGGCTCTTTTACATTAATCTCATACTCATTAATTCCAATTTTTTTAATGCCTTCTTTCCCAGAATTAGGCTTAACATTAACTTTAACTATCATTCGCAAATCAAACTCCAAGAAACTTCAATATTTCAAAAACAAGAAAAGCAGGCCAAACTAATGCTTTCAACAATCCCAAAAATCCCATCCAAAAACCACCCGCACTAGAAATATAATAAACTGCCGCACCGATGACTCCAAGACAATATCCTACACCTCCACAAGCTCCAGAATTCCACTTTCCATCATTACATCCACAACAACATTCTTCTATATGTTTACTTATAACTTTTTTCTTCATAATAAAACTATGAATCAATGATTTAAATATATTCCTGAAAATTTCAAATAAGTTTTTCTTATCAAATCTGCCCAGTCTGAATAAACTTTCGCATTGCTTGCTCAAGAATTATTTGAGGAGCAAAACCCTTTCTACTGCAGGCCTTCATGAATTCATCAAAAGTAACCTGATCAACCATATAATCAAGTTTTCTTTTCTTTGCCCCAGGGGGTGTTGCTGCCATTACTTATCAAGACAGGCCAGCTATTTAAATTATAGTCAAAAAAGTAAAACGCCCGGAGCAGGAGTCGAACCTACTAATCCTTGCGGAAATACGCTCTCCAAGCGTACGCATTACCGTTCTGCCATCCGGGCTTAAACTAAATAAAAACGAGGCGTTTTAAGGCTTGCGATTAATTCATAAAGCCAAATATCAAGGTTTCATAAAATATTTATATTTGATTCTATTAAAATATGAATGAACAATAGCTATTATGTCGATACTTGCATTTATCTTAATATCTGGCAAAAAGAATCCATAAAAGGAATTGAACTTTGGAGAATTGCAAAAGAATTTTTTGATAAGCTCGAAGAAAGAGAAGATACAATATATTATTCAGGTTTTATCTTGAAAGAGCTAAGTTATATTTTAACAGATGAAGAATTTAACCAAAAAAGAGAACTCTTTAATTCAAACCCTATTTTTATAAAAGAGGTTTTGACGAAAGAAGAGTACGAAGAAGCAAGAAAAATTGAAAACGAATTAAATAATGAGATTAGTTTTTACGACATAATGCACATTCTTATTTCAAGAAAAACAAATTCAATTTTAATAACAAGAGATAAAAAATTAATAGAAATATCAAAAAGACTTGGAGTTGAAGCAAAAAAGCCAGAAGAAATTCTATAGGCGGTTTATTTCATCCAAATCAAACCTTTCTTTAGATAACTTTGCTCTTACATTACTTAATATTTCTACAGAATTTCCCTTATTTTTTACACTTCCAACTTCTTTTTCCCATACAAATCTTCTGACTGCGTCCCTGATTACATCCGCTCTATTTGAATAAATGCCGGTTCTTACCATAGCATCTATTATTTTGAGCAATTTAGGGCTCATTCTTATTTGAATAGTGTCCATTACCATAGTAATTTAATTGTAATTTATATATTTAAATGCTTTTATTCACTTATATCCAATCTCATCAAGAAAATTAAAAACCGCACGATGTAGCTCAGGATATACGACATCGGGAGGAGGTTCAGCAGAAATTATAACTGCTTTTTCTTGACATCTCCTGCTATAATCATGATAGCCAGCACGAACTTTCTCAAAAAATTCTCTTCCTTTCTGTTCCATCCTATCAAGCAACGGATTCAATCTAGTTTGAGCAATTTCAGGCGAGACATCAAAAATCGCAGTCAAATCAGGTCTTGTTCTTGATGTTGCCAAATCTTGAAGCTGCATAAAATCTTCCCATTCAAATTTTCCTTTTTGAAATAAACCTCCAGCAGCCCCTTGATAAGCCCAAGTTGAAGGGTAAAATCTATCTGCCAATACAATCTCGTTCCTCTTAAGCGCCGGAATTATTCTCTGTCTAGTTAATTGCCCCCTAGAGGCGCTATAAAGAAGAAATTCTGCTTCAAGAGTCATTTCTGTGTGAATCGGATCAAGAAGAATATCCCTAATCCTCTCTCCTATCTCCGTTCCCCCTGGCTCTCTCACTTCCGTAACTTTTTTATCCGGGTATCTACTAGCTAAATCAACTAAAAGTTTTCTATATTGTGTGCTCTTTCCAGTTCCATCACATCCTTCAAGAACAACAAATGCTCCAGGATACTCATGTCCTCTTTTCATCTCGCCAAGTCGTTGAGACAAATTATAAATCTCACCTATACTCAAAAATATATATCCACTTGCAAGGATGTTTAAATAAAAACTAAGTTCGACGATAATAAGTTCTAAAAGAAAAACCTATTTTTTTCTTTTCTCCAGTCATTTTCCAAAGACTCTCTTTTATTTCAGGGAAATGTCTATCTGCCTTATATTTTCCATCGACTAAAGTTATCTCAAGTCTATCAGCAATATCGATAGTTTGTTCATATAAATTCTGCCCCCCAATAATATAAGTCTCTCCAGCGTTTTCTGCTAGAGCCTTAGAAATAGCATTTCCCAAATTAGGAGATACAATAACCTCCTCTGGAAATCGCAAATCTTTATTTCTCGTAACCACTATGTTTATTCTTCCATCAAGTGGCTTTCCCAGACTAGCATAAATAGAATCAAAAGTGCTCCTCCCCATAATCACTGGCTTTGCCATTGTCAAAGTTCTAAACATTTTCAAATCTTCAGGAATGTGCCAAGGAATTTTACCTTCAAGCCCAATTCCTCTATTCTCATCCATTGCAGCTATAAGAACAAGCTTCATTATGCAGCCATGGCTCTTTTTATTGAAGGAAGGGGATTATAATCCTCTACCTTTATTTCATCAAATTTTAATTCTCTATAAGATTTAGAAGGCAAAATTAATTTAGGCAATTTTCTTGGCCCTCTAGCAAGTTGTTCAAGAATTCCAGTCACATGGTCTAGTCCTTCTTCTCCAAGCCTTTCCGCAGGAGCTCTTCCCACAATATTTTTTGCCAATTCTAAATAATCTTCAGGCTCATTCGCGCATTTTATTTTATTCCTCAAATTACTAAATTCAGTCTGATAAAATTTCCCTCTTTCACCACGTCCGCAATAGAAATGAGCATCTCCAAGAGAATGAATAAATCTTCCAGCTTTAAGCCCAGCTTCATTTGCGAGAATATGCGTCAATAAAGCATAACTAGCAACATTGAATGGAACACCAAGAAACATATCGCAAGAACGCTGATACATCGCACAATCAAGCTTTCCATCTAAAGTATTAAATTGAACAAATGAATGACAAGGAGGCAAAGCCATTTTATCAACTTCTGCAGGATTCCAGGCAGTCATAATTATTCTTCTTGAGTTAGGAGATTTTTGAAGCTGTTCAATCACTCTTTCAAGTTGGTCAATCTTCCCATCTGGAGTTTTCCAATTTCTCCATTGCACTCCATAAACCTCTCCAAGAGTTCCGTGTTCTTCAGCAAAAGAATCATCATTCTTTATTTTATCGCTAAACTCTCCAAGTGCTTTATGCCAATCTCCAGAATACAATTCATATTTGCCCGTCTGTCCTGTTCTTTGCAAATAATATTGAAAAGCGTTTCTATCCCAAATATGAACTCCATCTTTAACAAGAGACTGAATATTAGATTCTCCGGCCATAAACCACAATAATTCTCTAGCAATACTTTTGAAAGGAATCTTCTTTGTAGTCATTAAAGGAAATCCTTCTGATAAATCATACTCTGCCTGATATCCAAACCGAGAGATCGTATCAACTCCAGTCCTATTAGGCTTATATCCAGAACTATTACTTGAAAGAATAATCTTAGAATGTTCAAGATATTGTTCCATATAAAATAAAAAATCAGACCTTTAAATATAAAACGCTACTAAATTATATACATCAAACCAGATAGCGTTTTATCACAGGCCAGCTCATCTGTGTCCAGCTCTCAACCTTATTTTCAGGATTAGCAAACAATTCTTCAACTTCTTGAGCAGTATAAAACTGCCCATGTGCCATCCCATCAGCAGGCTTAGCCTCTTCAGTCGTTTCAGCAATACCAACTATCCCAAGATGAACTTCACTGAATCTAGTTGAATCATCGTTAATATATCCAATAAATTTTGGCTCGGGAACACTAGCCATAACCAACTCCTCTTTCATCTCTCTAACTGCAGCATCCAAAATCAAATTCTCATTCTGCAAGTCCTCTTTATCAATATGCCCTCCAACTCCCCCAGAAAGCTTATTCAAATGCCTTTCTTCTTTGTAGCTACTTTTGCTTGGCGCACGTTTATAGATAAAAACTTTTTTCTCTTTAGAATTAATAAGCCAAATATAAGGCACTATCTGTAAGAATGTCGGATCATTCTCCAAACTATCATTTCTCTCTTTATACTCAAACTTGTCAAGAATTATATCAAAATAATTTTTATAATGTAATGGTAAAAAACCCTGAAAAGCGTCATGCGGGAAGATATGCTCTCTTTTAACAACAAGAACTTCCGGCCCCATTATTCCTTCATCTCAATTTTAATTTGCACTGAGCGAGGAATCTTAAGCATCATAATAGGATGCAAAACTCTATCTTCAGCAGGCAAATCAATTATTCTCTTATGAACTCTCATTTCAAATCTGTCAAAAGTAGCAGTTCCATTTCCACATGGGCTTTTTCTAGTAGTAACTTTCATTCTTCTTGTAGGTAATGGAATAGGCCCGTGCATCATCACCCCAGTCCTTGATGAAATATCTTTTATCATTCCCACTATGCTATTCAGTTGTGCTATGTCAACACTACTCAATCTTATTCTTACTACTCCCATATCGTCTTTATCCTAAATCGGTTTTTAAAGCTTTCCAACATGCTAAATATAATCCCTATTCATTATAGCTTCAAGAGCTTCATAAGAAATAGCAGATATTTCCCATTTTTTCATAATAATATGTACGCGATTCATCCAATATTTATCAACAATCTCGCTCGCAGGCTCGCCAACTTTATCAAAATCAACTAAATAAATAGTTGCCCTTATTGGTTTTTTAGAAGTTGGAGAGGTGCCGATAACTTCATGATACCTCATAGCCCTATCAAAATCCGCAATAGTTCCAGGAAGCTCCTCGCTAAACTCTCTAGCTAAGCAATCTAAATCGCTCTCTCCTTCATTGCGCTTACCACCAGGCAATAATACTATTCCAGTCTTTTTTCTAACAAGTAAAACTTTCTTATCCTGCAAAAGAACACCATTAACAACCTCAATATACTCGCTCATAGTTTTTCATATTTTAACTCTATAAAAACATTCTATCAATCAAGTATAATGAGTGGACCCTCCCACGCCGCGTGGAAGGGCCCTTTCATCGTAGCTTAATACGATGAATATGATTCAATTCTCAAGAGAAAGGCGTTTTAAACCTTTTCTAATAAAATGTATTGTTAAACGCAACTCAATCTAATCAATCCCATTCTCAAGCATAATTCAATCAAAAGTCCTTGTTTTTAAGCGTTGTGGAAGCTTATTTAAACACAAATCGCCAACAAAATAAAAAGATGGCTTCACTATTAATCCAGCTAACAGCAATCATCAGCCTTGCAGCAATTATAGCCCTTCTAGGTCGCGCGATTAAGCAGCCCCCAATAATTGCCTATCTTATCGCAGGAGTTTTAATCGGGCCACTATTCTTGAATATTCTTTCAGACGGCGAGTCTATCTCTGCATTTGCACATATAGGAGTTGCATTTCTTCTTTTCATTGTCGGCTTGAGTCTAGATTTAAGAGTTCTAAAAGAAGTTGGAAAAATTTCTTTCTTAGCTGGTTTTGGTGCGCTAATTGCAGTTTCGGCAATAAGCTTCGTCATTCTTTTAGCAATGGGTTTTACTTACACGCCAGCGCTCTATCTTGCAGCAGCTCTAGCATTCTCATCAACTGTCGTTGTAGTCAAATTATTATCTGATAAAAAGGAAATTGATACTTTACATGGCAGAATAGCCTTAGGAATTCTAATAATAGAAGATTTCGTAGCAGCCATAGTCTTAATGTTAGTTCCAGTTCTTGCAGGAAGCGCAAAATCTCTCATATTTCTTCAGCTAGGAAAAGCTATTCTTCTAATCCTAGCAGTATTTGCAATCGGCAGATTCGTACTTCCATTTCTATTAAATCTAATAGCTAGAAATCAAGAAATTCTATTCTTATTCAGCATTGCTTGGGCATTAATAATAGCAATAACCTTCGAAACTCTCGGTTTTAGTCTTGAGATTGGAGCTTTAATTGCCGGCATGTCTCTTGCACAATCAAAATTCGCATTAGAAATAAGCAGTAAAGTTAAAGGTGTTCGTGACTTCTTTGTCGTTCTCTTCTTCGTATACTTTGGCGCACAATTATCGGGTCCTATCACCTCAACTCTTTTAGGCCAAGCACTAATTTTCTCAGCCTTTATTCTAGTTGGAAAGCCAATAATTGTAATGACATTCATGCGTCTAGTCGGCTACAAGAAAAGAATAAACTTTTTCACAGGGATAAGCCTAGCGCAGATAAGCGAGTTCTCTCTTGTCCTAGTTTTATTGGGCTACAATTTAGGACAAGTCCCACAATCCGCACTTTCTCTAATATTATTAGTAGCAATAATAACTATCGCCTTGAGTAGCTATAGCACCCACTACTCACATTCCATATTTGAAAAAATCTCAAAACTTATTAATGTATTTGATGGAAAGAAGCAATCAATAAGCAATTTCGACAAAGAAGAAACATATGAAGTCGTTCTTTTTGGCTGTAATCGTATAGGCTACAACATTATGAAAGCAATCCAGAAGTCCGGAAAGAAATATATTATAGTTGACTACAATCCAAAAATAGTAATCGACCTTGCAAAACAAGGAATAAACTGTGCATATGGTGATGCAAATGATCGAGAGCTACTAGAAGATTTAAGAATGAGCGAGGCAAAAATAGTAATCTCAACAATTCCAGATTTAGGCATAAATTTGAAAATAAAAAGCCTCATATCATCAAGCGCAATATTCATTCCAACCTCTCATTTCACTGCAGACACTGAAATCTTGTATAAAGAAGGCGCAGATTACGTCCTCATGCCCCATTTTCTAGGCGGAGAACACACGGCTCATTTGCTAACAAGCAATAAATTCTCAAAGTCAGGCATGCGTCAAGTCGGAGTTCAACATAGAAAAGAACTCAAAGCCCGCGATAACTTAGGCCATAAGCATCCGAGCAATGAAACTAATAGCTAAATAATATTTAAATATATCAATAGAAAACTATATAAACTAAATTAGATACGATTAAACTAAAGTGGAAACGTATAAACTAAAGTTTACAAGGCTACAGAATGAAATACTTAGACTTCTATGTATAAAAGTAGGTAGTTCAATAAATCAAAGTGAGATAGCCCGTGCTTTAAAGGTATCTTCTACTGCAATAGCAAAATCACTCCCATTGCTTAAAAAAGAAAAACTTATTATCTATTCGCTCTCTCCACGTATGAATCTTACTTTTATTGAGCTTAATCGGGATAATCCACAAGCTATATCGTTAAAAAGAATTGAGAACCTTAAGTTAATCTATGAGTCTGGAATAATAACCATTTTAGAAGAAATTTTTCCAGGAGCTACAATTATTCTTTTTGGAAGCTATAGCAAGGGGGAAGACACAACAGAATCAGATATAGATATTGCAATAGTTGCTGTCAAGGAAAAAGAAGTTAATCTTGAAAGATTAAGCAAACGGCTTGAGCGAGAAATTTCCCTTAATTTTTATGATTCTTTAAAAAAAATAGATAAGCATTTAAGAAACAATATTCTCAATGGAATTGTCTTAACGGGGAGTGTCGACGTATGATACAATCGCTAAAAACGTTCGAAGAATATGTTAAGAAAAAAACAGTCAGAAAACAATCTCCAGATATTCAGCGAGCCTCATCATTAATAAAAGAATCAGATGAGAAAAGAGAACTCTTTCTGAAGATACTCAAAATACTGCCTAAAAACGAAATCAAACCAAATTTCATTATCGAGAATGTATACGACATCTTAATAGAGTTGCTTAGGTCAAAACTGCTAAAAAACGGATTTAACGCAGGAAATTCTCACGAAGCAGAGGTTTCGTATATGCGCAATTTGAAATTCCCTGAAGAAGAAGTGCAATTTATGAACCAGCTAAGATATCATAGAAACGGCATAAAATATTACGGAAAGATATTTAACGAAGAATATGCAGTAAAGGTCCTTGAATTTCTTAAGTCAATTCAACCCAGACTAATAAAAATGCTTTCTTCATAATGAGATAATCTCGAATAATCTTTAAATAGACTCCAACACAATATAACTTATGATAGACATTCGCCTTATCCGAGAAAGTCCAGAATTAGTAAAAGAAAATATAAAAAAGAAATTCCAAGATTCTAAAATAAAATTAGTTGATGAAATAAAGAAAAAAGATGAATCTTGGCGCGAGTTAAAACAACAAACAGATGATTTAAGGGCAAGCAGAAATAAAATCTCAATCCAAGTTGGTGAAGCTAAAAAAGCAGGCAAGGATGCAAAAAAACTACTGGCTGAAGCAAAGAAGATTCCTTTTGAAATTGAAAAAATAGAATTTAAGTCAAACAAGCTAGAGCGAGAAATTAACGAGTTATTAATGCAAATCCCCAATATAATGCATCCCTCCGTCCCCACAGGAAAAGATGAAACTAAAAACCCTGAATTGCGTCGCTGGGGAAAAATTCCAAAGTTTGATTTTGAACTTAAAAACCACGCCGAATTAATAGAAAAGCTTGGACTTGTTGACTTTGACGCTGCACGTATAAATTCAGGAAATGGATTTAATTATCTTATTGGTCATATGGCTCTTTTAGATCAAGCATTACAAAGATATGGGCTTGATTTCATAGTAAAGAAAGGTTTCACTCCAGTTGGCCCTCCAATAATGCTTAATTTCGAGACTCTATTGGGCGCACTAAATGGCTTAAAAGATTTTGAAGACGTAGTATACAAAGTTGAAAAAGAGGATCTTTATTTAATCGGGACAGCAGAACACGCTCTTGTAGGCATGCTAAAGGGAAAGACAGTGCAAGGAAGCTCTCTACCTTTGAAATATTGTGCCCTGACGCCCTGCTTCAGAAAAGAAGTTGGAAGCCATAGTCTAGATACAAAGGGGTTATATCGAATGCATCAATTTAACAAAGTTGAACAAGTTGTTTTCAGCACACCAGAGAACTCGTTCGCACTGTTAGAAGAAATGCAAAAAATAACTGAAGATTTTTTCCAAAGTCTTAAAATTCCATATAGGGTTATTGAAATTTGTTCAGGAGATTTAGGGGCTAAATTTGCAAAGCAATATGATATAGAAGCTTGGTTCCCAAGACAAGAAAAATACGGCGAAGTAACCTCCGCAGGTAATTGCACAGATTTTCAAGCTCGCGCTTTAAATATAAAATACTGGGATAAAGGCGAGAGAAAATTACCTCATATTATTAATAATACTATGGTCGCAACCTCTCGGGCAATGGTCGCAATCCTAGAAAACTTTCAACAACACGATGGAAGCGTAAAAGTTCCAGAAGTTCTAGTTCCATATATGCATGGAATTAAATTTTTAGGCAAATGAAACCTCCAAAGAGAATAGTAACAAGAGTAATCATTCTTCTAGTAATTTTAATATTAGCAATAACCCTCTCTATTTACATAAAATTTTCAAATAAGCAAGTCCAAGAAATAATTCCAGAAGAAGTCTCAAATAGCAAAATAGAATCCTGTGAGTTAGATTCAGATTGCGGAATATTCACGACTTGTCAGCAATTTAGCTCATCAGAATCTGCACTTTACGCACCATGTAGCTATTTTGCCACAACCACGCCAAGATGCATAAACCAAGAGTGTATCTATAAAGATAAAAATAGTATCATAACTCGTTGCTTACCCTCATGTTTAAGCGATGAAATAATTCCAAAAGAATGTTCAACTCCAAGAGATTCAAGCGGACAGCAAAACTCCAACGCCGAATGTATCTCTCATCCAGAATCTACCCTTGCCTGTCAAAGCCCAAAGTCATGTAATAACGTGTATAGCGGTAATTGCCGAGGAATTACTGCAGTTTGCGCATGAAAAAGATTAACTAGAAAATACGATTCGCAAGTAAAATCTTCAAATTAACTGGATATTGGACACCATCACGTCGCATCCAGGAATTATAAATCCCCTTAGAGTCATATTGAAATTCAATAAGCGCAAAACTTTCGGGAGTCATTGGCCCGCCTATCTCACTAATATCTCGGACAGGATTATCCGGACGTGCGGAATTGACTGCCCCAACTAAAAGCGATTCACAAATTCCCCCATGGCCTACAAGCACTCCAATATCCTTTCCAGATTTAAGGCGATTTAACGCCCTAGTTAAACAAGGAGATCTACTTCTAACCAAATTATCAAAAGGAGTTATTTTAACGCCCTCAAGTTCTTGAGATTTTGAATTAGCTATCCAATTAGAAATATATTCTCCCTCTCCTTCTCTAAGCGCTTCATCATTAAAAACTATATCGCTAAAATCAAGCCTTTTATCAACGCCTATAGCATTCCTTTCAATAGGAACACGATCAAGATCTTTTTGACATGCAGGAATTGGTTCATATCCGAATGCCCCAGCTATGCGAGCAATTCCAGTATATCTCGTGCGTTTTCTCGAGCTATGAGAAATAAAAAAGCGATTTCCCTCAAGCCCAACGTTACCTTCAGAATAATTCTTAAATGCTACTTTTGCTTGTTTGTATAAATTACCTATGCTCCAAGAACTAAGAGACTTATCTTCAACATCATCACCATTCTGCCTTTCAGTAAAACCCTGTCTTGTAATCATCAATATCTTCTCTACCATAAATAACTCGTTCATAATAGCTATTTAAATTCTCCGTTATGTAACTATTATAAAAAGACAACATATAGCAAGCTTTAAATATCCATTCTAGAGATTATGTATAATCTATACAATGAAAGAAAAGAAGTTCATCATAACAAAAAAGATAGCCAAGCACGGTTCTCAATCAATAATTGTAGTGCCACGTCTAATTGAAGAGCATCTCAAACCAGGCACAATCGTACAACTCACGATAGAAGTTAAGGAGGAATTAAAATGAGGCTTTTAGAAAACATGACAATTCAAGAGTGCGTAGCTTCAATTTTGGATAGAAGCAAATATTCCGGATTGACCCCCATTGATGAAAAAGATCAGGGAATGCAAAGACAAACATTCACAGTAGAATTTGGTCTAAGCCAGAACAAAACTAAAAGAATCGTAAAAGCCGACAAAGCTCCAGAAGGCTCGAATAGCACATTCGTCGTTTCTCGCGGTTGCGGGACAAGAAGAGAACTAGATTTATTAGGCAGGCTTAGTGTAGAAGATGCAATCAGTAATAATGTAAGCCCCTTGCTTGATGCTTATATTGAAGATGATTTTGCAGTCTCCGTTGAACCTCTATTTGATAAATGTACAACTTTAAAGAAATTTGTTGCAGAGAAAGGCAAGCTTAACTATTCTCAAACAAAACAAATATTTAATCAAGTCTTAAAGGGAGCAACTTTTTTGAGAAAAAATAACTTATATCATAGAGATTTGAGTCCATCAAATATTCTTGTGCGTAAAACAAAAGAATCTTTTAAAGACGATCTCGAGGCACGTATAACAGATCTTTCTAATGCTCAATTAGTAAATCAGGTAGAACAATCATTAGCTCCAACTGCTGGCGGTCGTTTAATCAGAGACCCATTACTTGGAGCACAATTCACCGGAAAAGAAGAAACATATTCAGATCAAACAGAAATTTATGCATTAGGAATAACTATGTGCTATGCATTAACAGGAGAAACTCCATTTGAATATGATTTTCTTACAGGAGAAGCAAAACATAAAGACTCTAAAGTAGGTGATTTGTTAGACGAAAATAAAAAACTAATTCTTGAAAATCATAATGCTGTCGTTAAGAATGCATTAAGCAAGCTAAAAGGTCGTTCAAAAAGATTCAAGCCATTACTTGAGCGTGCACTCACAGCAGATGAGACCAAAAGATTTGAATCATTAGAAGACTTTGTTTCCGAATACAACAATGTTACTTCAAAAGTTTTCACGGATCAATTTATAGACAACCCAGATAGTTTAATGATATGGGGCGTATCGGCCGGAATAGCAATACTTGGTGTAATGGCTGCTTATAGTGGAAGTGAACAACAAGATATCCAAAGAAGAATAGACGTCGCAAAAGCCTCACAATATCAAGTTTATGCAGAATTTGACGGAGCAGATATGGAAATTCGTAACAACGCAATAAAATTAGAAGTGATGGCCTACAATAGCTCAAACGATCTTATGCCTCGTCCAATCTTTCCAGAAGAAGTCACTTTTATTAGAGCTCAACCTGGAGAAAAAATATGTATCAGCACTTCACTTAAAGCGGCTCCACTTCCAGAAGAAATTGCTCATGAAATAGAAATGAGTAGCTTTCATGGCCGAGCGTATATTGAAGGATTGCCTCTAGATGATAAAACAAGTTGCCAGTTATCAGCAATGGCTTACCCAAACGATAACTCAAAAATGATGGGCCAATTTCAAGGCCGTCGCAACTATAATTCAAGCGGTTACATAACTATTCCAGAAAATCAACCGTCTGGAGTTTATCCAATTGCAGTAGAAATGGACTCTCCAGAAAATGAAAAGCTACCTGGACCAATTATTAGTGGAGCACAGGGCGGAATTTATGAGTCTGTAAGAGAAGAGCAAATTCCAAAATCAAAAATAAATTATATCAAGCCAAGAGGAATACTTGCAAGAAAAAGAATTAACGTTGTAGTAGGTAATCCCTCTACAATAATCGATCAATCATATGTTAGAAGAGATTTTGGAGCGCAGAGTTCATTAGCAATAGGCATAGAAGACATTGAAAATCGCGAACATATCCCATTTGAAAAATACTCTATTAACTATCCTCTACTTCCGATTAAATGTATCACCAACATAGTTCCAAATCAATGGGTAGAAGATTCAAACATTGTACGTTATGATCGGGCATTTTTTAATAATCTACCAAGATCAACAAACATTGAAAAAAGAAATGTCCACGTTATATTCCAAGATACCAATGGAAAAACGCTCTATTCTTCGGTCGTTCCAATGGAATCATACAATTTTATGGAAGGCGTAAAAGACTACGATGGAAATAAAATGGCTCCTGATTACCAATGGAGATTTCGCACTCCAGACAGAAATTTCGGAAAAGAAATAGCCTGTGAAAGAGAAGAGCTTGAAAAAATCATAAATTCAAAATAAGCAACTGATTATTAAGTAAAATAATATGATGACTTAATGAAATTAATTTCTCCTCAAGTGCATTGTTTCCTTTAATTTTGCTCTTAATAGTTTCATAATTCTTAGCGAAAATCATTAGTTCATGATTATTAAAGTCTTTTAACAGCCTCTTAAACAGCGAAAATTGTTCTTTAATCATCTTCATAATATCACCATATCTAGCTTCTCCAGACCTCGCCTTATAGCCCAAAGCAGTATCTTTCAAAATATCTCCTATCTCTTCTATTAACATCACAAGCGTATAATAATGTAAACTTTTTTCTGATTCCGGATGCCCATACTTATTCAAAATTCTCAAACAATAATTAGATATCCTATTGATAGCAGGATCACTCTCTAATACTTCTTTTGAATTTTTTTTATTTTCAAACATCATTTCAAGTTCTCCAATCATTGACTCAGTCATAAACAATAATCTTTCAAATAACCCATTAAACTGATTTTGAGAAGTTCCAGTAACGTCTCGCAAGATAAATCTTCCACTCTCTTGCTCAAAAATCTCAAATCCCAAAAGTTCATGGATAACTCTTTTTTTGAAATCTTTTATTTTTTCATTTTCTTTTACATAAGTTACTTCAATTTCATCAGCTCCTCTTACATATAGGGCTATGAGCGCGCGGTTAGTAAGGAGTTCAACATTACTAACATTCAAGCTTACCTTAACTGGCTCTTGCTTTCCAGTACCAGCTTTCAATATCAGAGAGCTTTTACCTTCTTCAATTTCAATCAAATCTCCTTTCTTGAGTCTATTACTATCGATCCATTTCTTAGGAAGATAAAGAGTAAATCCTCCTTTTCCCTGTTGGATAAGTTTCCTATTCATTTTATTAGATGTTATTTGCTATATTTAACTATTTCTATTTTAATATTAACCCTATAAATGATATGGAATACCTATAAATAGCCACTTTCTATCAAATAGTAACTAATAAGTCGTAACAGAAAATGAAAACAACAAAAACAAAGATTACAAGAGTAGGAAAAGCTCTAGCGACAGTTCTAGCACTTGCTCCTTTAAGAGCCTATGCCGAAGAGCCTATAATCGCACCCGCAAAACTAACTTTCCAATCACGAAACGCATATGTTCATAGCGCAGAACAAGATACATTAAACACTCAACATTCTCTAATCTATACTCATCCAGATTTTACTTCTAAAACGCTACTTGAGACGCTTCCTGAAGGAAAAATCAATATAGGAACAGACTTTAGCACTAATGACTTCAGACTTAATCTTGGCCACGGATTCCGAGAAAATGAAGATATGAGCAGAGCCTCATTTACATTCTATCCACAACATGACTCCGCAAAGAGTTTCATAGGAGCAACCTATCAATCATTACCTCAAGGCAATCGCGCAATCTTTATTGGCGGTTTTGACTTAACTGATAAGCTACATCTAGAAGCAACATTTGACACTCAAGGCAACGTACGCGGAGCAATATTCCCTAGTTTAGGAACCGGAAACGGAGTACTCGGAATCGGCGGAGGAATTTCTAGCGAAGGTAAATTTGACATTAACGCCTCATACAACACAGATAAAATCTGGGCAAGCATCAAGCTTGGCGACAGACCAATTGACGCTCGTTTTGTCTTTGGAGATGTAGATCCTAACTTTACTCGTTATATCACAACAGTCACAGGACAAGGCGATAACGAACTAGATGTATTTCCAGATCAAACGCTCAAATTTGATATAGCTAATGGCTTTTTCGATTACTTCGGCCCTCATGCATTTTTCCTAGGAAAAGATCAAGGAGATATAGCCCTAGATATAAGATTCAAAGAATCAAGTAAGTTATACGGAAATTTTTCTTACCGCCTAGGAGATATCGGCCCATTAAAAGAAACAGCAATAACAGGCGGATTATATAGAGATTTATCAAATGAAAAAAGCGGAGTAACATTAGAAACAGGCTTCAAATTATTTGATAAAAAATCTCCTTTAGAAATCAGACTTAAAGCAGATATTAATGAAGAAGGTAAAACAATGATCGGCCTCTTCGGCGAAATCAAATTCTAATGAAAGACTTACCTAGCGCAGATATCTATGAAAAAGAATTTAAGTATTGGCCATGGGGCAAGTTAGTAAGGGAGGTAGCCGATACCGTAATAAGAGAAGCTCCGCAAAATAGCAAAACTCTCGATTTAATGTGCGGACCAGGATACTTACTCAACAGAATTCACCAACAAAGACCAGACTTAGAGCTAACGGGCGTAGATATCAGCGAAGATTTTATTTCGTATGCCCGAAGTAATTATCCAGATATTAATTTTATTCAAGCTGATGTGCTACAATGGATTCCACAGAAAAAATACGATGCAATTATTTGCACAGCAGGCCTGCATCATCTACCTTATTGGCGACATGCAGGTTTTATAGTAAGTAGTCATGAACTACTAAACTCGGAAGGTTTTTGCATATTTGGCGATCCAATGTTTGGAGACTATGAAGGCGAAGAAGAAAGAGCTTTAGCAGCTGCAGAATTGGGATATGAATCTCTTAGAGCCGTAATAAAAAATAAAGGCGATCGGGATCTGGTAAAAACAGCATTAGACGTAATGCACAACGATGTCTTAATGGATGGCGAGTTTAAAACATCTGTAACAACATTAAGAAGACTCTATGAAATGATTTTCCCAAGTGTAGAAATGCACAAAACCTGGCCACTAGATGGAAAGCAAGGATATGGAGATTACTACTTTATTCTAAGAAACGCTAAATAAAGAATCAAAATAAGTAAAAAAAAAAGAAAAATAAAAATTAGATAATTGCTTATCTTCTTCTTGACATCTCAGCCATTCTTCCGCCTTTCCAAAGCATAACATATCCGGAGATAGCTACAAGATGGAACAACACGTTAGTTGCCTGAATTTGCCCAGGTGTAGACCACGGAGTGGTTGTTACCAAAGCAACCAATAGTATAACTATTGGAGCCCAAACGGCATATTCAACTTTCCAGTTAGCCAAGATCATAGCTCCAGAAACAATTTCCAAAATGATAAGAACCCAAGCAAAGAACATTGATGCAGGGAATCCAAGAGAATCAAGGAATCCACTGACCGCTGCAGGTTTCATGACAAATAGTTTCATCAAACCAGGGACAAGCATAAGCAGTCCAAGAAGAACTCTATTAATAATTTTTAAGTGCATATTACAAAACCTCCTTACAAAGGAGTAATGCTAAATGATTTTAGGATATATAAATTCACCACTTACTAAAAAGTTCTAAAAACGTCCCAATATAACAGAGTTCTCTATCATCCTTATTGCTCCACCAAATTCTGCAGTACAAACTTGATCTAAGCAGGTAATATGTTTCCTACCATCAAGAAAGCACAAAACTTCAGGCAAGTCTCTTAAATTATACACTCTAGTAGTTTGCTTCTTGAATGGACCAAATCCCTTTGAATATTCAGCCACTATTCGACCATCAGAAGTAATATGTGCACTTGGATTCTCATGGGTCGGCACACCACGCACACTTAATCTAAAAATGCCTTCTGATAACATGTATTCTTTTAATTCGTCCACAATAGCAAGATAGCCTATCAAATTCTTCTGAGATTCTTGATTATTTGACCTTGTTCTATAATTTCAATGTTCTCTTTCCTTTTCTGCATTTTCCACAAATCTATTTTTGCTATCCATAAAAATAACCCCTATTCATCATATTTAAACTTTTCTATTTGTTATCACTATTAAGAAAGTTCACTTAAACAATCAATGCTCAAAAATTATTGCCTATCAAAGAAGAATAGTATAATATTCAATACGGTCAAAATAACAATAGCCCATCCAAGAACTGCCGTAACTTGAACAGAAATAAATCTAACGCTCAAGGAGCCTTCAGCCATAGCAAATCCTACAGCAAGCGAAGCTAAAATACCAGAAATCCAGCCAAACAACTTCATAAGATAACCCGCTAGTTCCCTATTTTCACTCATGATATTCTCCTATTATACAAAGTAGCCAAAACAAAACCAGCAATATATCCAAACACATAAACCTCAATCAGACCAACTATCAAAGTCCAATTATAAACGCTAAAAGATATTGGAAACTGCTCCGCTATCACATCAGCATTATAATAAGAATTAACCCATGACATAAATCCAGCTATAAGGAGAAATATGGAGCTAACACTTCCAAAAGCATTTCCTAAAGCCCTAGGCCCAAGAAGTTGAGCATTAACATGACCAAAACGCGTAAAAGCACGAACAAGTCTATGCCCTCTTTTTACCATATCTCATAAAAGAATAATTGTTTATAAATCTTTGCCGTTTTGTGAGCCAAGAGAATATCCTTTGCCTTCAAATAGCTCAATAATTTTTCTTCTTCTTTCTAAACCATAACCTCTGTAAAGTAGAGATCTATTTACAGAAGAAGTAAATCTCTCAAAGCAGTTTTCAACTAAACCTCTCCATCCAATCTCTTCTCCAAAGGGATAGCATCCCCAAGAAGGCTTATAGTCAAGTGCTTGGAAATCTGGATTCACAGAATGATAATCCACAACTGGAACGAATGAAACCACTCCCGTATGTATCTCCTCAAAACCTGTCCTCTCGAGAGTATCAACAATTGAACTCATGTTTCTCCCAGTATGCATACAAGTATCAAATACCATAATCGGCAAAGTCTTATCATCGATAAGTTTTTTATAATTTCTTTTTAATTCTCCAATTATCTTCCTAGAAGACAAGAATTTAAAAAAAGAAGAGTTATCTGATTTAAAGGCCAGAGGATTGAAAAAATAAATTTCAGGCCTTTTAGCTTCAGGATATTTTGTGTCCCAAACTCTCTTTATTCCAATATATGCCGGTCTTGCAGCTTTATCAACTAGGGCCACATTAGAAATATCATGTCTATGCAAATAATCTACGAGGTTTTCAACTATCTCAACCATTTCTTCTTCACCAAAATCTCCTAGTCCTGGCCCTTCTAATGTAAACATAAAAAAATTCGAATAAATTGGTACTTAAACCTTTCCTTGAATCATCTGCAATCCTCTAACGGCATCTAAAACTCGCAAATCAGGCGATAAAACATACACATGATCTTTCTCTGAACGCAACGCCCGATACACCCTCTGCAAGAATTCACGTCTGGCTTTATCTCTATAAAATTCCCAGAAAAACTCTGCATGTGTTTGTTGCAAGACTTTCCAAAAAGTATCATTCATATTAGGATTGGGATACTTGGTAAAAACTATTGAATTACAAATGTCTCCAGGAAAATCTATGCCTCTTGAGCATTTAGTGCTAAAAAGAATACTTCTATCCTTTCTCTTAAAAGCCCTGACAAACTCTCCATCTTTATCTTGCTCTTGTTGCGCATTAAGCTCTCCTTTAGTCATTACATTTTTCAGTCCATAGAGTTGCTTTTCCATTTCACTAGGCAAATCCTCAAAAGCGTTGATATGCACCAAAGTTGGCCGAGGCGCTTTACCTATTGCCAAATCAAGAGCCTTCAAGTAGTCCTCTCTAGTCTTTTTCTTAGCTTGAAAAGTTGAATATTTACAATCAAACTCTTTTCCAGTTCTAATAATCTCAATCACACCAGGGGCTTTAATTTCAGCATCAACAACAACTCCTCCAGGAACACCAAAAACTTTCTCAATCAACTTTGGATTATGTAGCGTGCCAGACATCAAAACAATAGCCTTATTCTTATCAACTAACTCGCGAAATTGTTGTGAAAGGTTTGTCGTCACAAGACTCGCAAACAAATCTTTATCATCTCTCCTAAAAGTCAAAAAAGTCTGTTCGGAAAATGGAATGAATTGTGCAGCAATTTCAAAGCCCTTAGACAAGTAAGTTAGCTCGTCTTGATGAATCTCATTTTCAAGCTCAGTCGTTGTCAAAAGTAGCCGCAATATTTTATATACGGAAGTTTCCTCAAGAGGATAGATCGAATCTTCATTAATCATCAAAGGACCTTTATCCATCTCTTCTTTCTCAATAAGTTCAACAATCTCCTTACATTGAGAGACAATATCGGGGTTTCCATTAGCAAGCATAGTCAAGCTCTGTCCAAGTTTAGTCAAATTTATAGATTGTTGATTTGCAAAGCTATCTAAAAACTCATCAGCCTCATCAATTATATCAACATCAGTTTCAGGCTTTCTATTTAGCAAAGTTTCAATTTTATATTTAGCAGAATTAAATATTATTACATCAGAATCAATATAAGCCTGATATTGATCGTAATATCCGCATCCCTCTTTCCTATGATAAAAAATAAAATCTTGTCCCCCAAGTCCTCTATATCTTTTCTTTCTTGCATCACTCAAGGGCATATCCTTATCTGCAGGAACAAGTGGACTCCAATAGGGATTAGCAGGCGCAATACTTATTCTTCTTAGAGTTTTTATCGGAGGCAAGTCTTTATTTCCCATAAGTGGATTATCTTTGTAAAACCTTTTTATAATATCATAATTTTTCTCAATAAGTTTTATTGTATCGGGCAAATAAGGGTCCGCGCAATTTGCATCCTCTTTATAGAGCGATTTATGATTTTCTCTACCGGTAATCATCGAAATCTTCAAGGGAGATCCATTAGTCTTAATAATTCCCATCTTTCCCATATAATCTTGTTCATATTGCTTCTGCAAAGCTTTAACAGGCACCACAATTGACGCTCTCCCAAGTCTGCGAGCAATATTCAAAGCAATCGCACTCTTACCAGTTCCACAAACCCCATTAATAAAAACAATTTTCTTCCCAGATTTAATATGCCCAACAACTTCATCAACAATATCTTTCTGATTCTTCCCATTAGAGAAAATTAAAGGTTCAAGTTCTTTTCCCGAAGATAATAGAGACCAGCCTTCATTATAAAAAACATTTTCCATAACGCCACTTTTCATTTCAATTTTGTGATAAAACCTGAATTATTAAAACTATTGTATTAGAATAAAGTTACAAGTAAAATTCTCTCTATCTATAGTTTGGTCTGCCGTAATCATACTGCCAATCCCAATATTGACCATTATATCTTGGCTCGTAATAATAAGGGTGATATTGCGAATCATAAACTTCTCTTCTCCATGAATCTTCCCATCCGTATCCCAAGTGTCTAACATTAGAATTATAACCAGAAGGACCATATTCAAAATAATCAGAAGCATCATTATTTACAGCATAATATCTGTAGCTTCCTCTTGGAGTATCGTAATTCTGTATAGTCTTAGTAACAGATGTCTTACCCCAAGGGTCTTGATTCAAACTTCTTTCGCTGTAAGTATATCCATTTCCAGTATAGCTCTCTTTAACGCTATATTGTCTTTTATAGTCGTTATCGTAGTAGTAAGCAGAGCTTAAAGATAAAATTGCAATTAACGAGAATACGGCAAAAATTCCCAGCATAAATTTCTTATTCATAATCTACAAGCACAAAGCAGATATTTAAATCTATCGCTTGTCGTCTTTATCAAGTTACATTAAGTAAGGTTTTTATACCTTATTATAATCAATTTTTATGGAAGACAAAGAACAAGCGCTAGACAATCTATGGAACACTATTTGTCCTTCGATGGAATCAGATACAAAACCTGTAATTGATATAGAGCAAAGGGACGGAAGAAATCTATACTTAGTTGGAGAGATTCATGGAGCGATGGCTCCGCTTTATCACATACAACATGAAATTATTCCAAAAATGAGAAGAAATCCTAGTAATTGGCTGATAGTAAGAGAAGGATTAAACGCTTACAGGGATTTAGACGAAGCAACATTAATAAAAAGATTGCCTCATGTTTTGTATTTTCATAAAGTTCCAGATATATTGGGAATTCCCTCAGCAGACCCAATCGGTTCAATATTTGATCGTGAGACCCAAGATAAAGTTGCACAGGGATCTAGTCTTTCGTTAGATCAGATAAGGGGATGGTGTATAGCAAGCGTAATACAAGCCAATGGGGACGATGTTAGAAACAGTAGGGAACTCGATGCTATTATTCTTGAGAAGTTAGGCGTAAATGTAGACGAAGCAACACGAGCTATACGATTTTGCTACGATCCAGAAGCCCATACAAGATTAATGACTGGCTGGAATGCCTGTGCGCGCAAGGAAATGGATAAAGTGCTTCAATCCCATCCCAATAGACCTGAAGTTTTAATCAGTTGCGGTATTGCACATCTTCCAGCTTTCTCTGATAAACATACTTATATTGGTCAAAGAGAATGGTAGCTTTTTTATTCGAAAATAATAGCACAAGTAAGATTTAAAAGACATCAATAACAAGATATTTCATTGCTCGCTTAGTATAGTGGTTAGTACGCTAGCCTGTCGCGCTGGAGACGCGGGTCCGATTCCCGCAGCGGGCGTTTATCAAATAAAACATATATCCTCCTATACACGAAATCTTAAAAGCCCCAATTACATCTATTATCATGGAACAAAAGCCCCAATGCGAAAAATGCCAAGACAAAAGAAGAATAATTAGGGCAAACGGCGAGATTAGCCCTTGCTTTGATTGCCTTATCGCCGGACGAATGGACCAGCACGATAAAAATCCTAAAGATTCTGGAATTGCAATTTAACTAAAAAATAAAAAAGCAAACCTTTTAAACCCAAATAATAAACAAATTAATGTACGGGGAGAGATCCCAAAAGTTTTAACCCCTCTCCGTACGTTTTACGATAATATTATAAACAAAACCTTCTAAATGATATCATGGTGAGCAAAAATTTTGTCAAGGTTTTAAGTGCTCTTTTCTTTGTCGTAGGTATATTCGGCATACTCGCGGGATTAATAATCTCCTTAATTTTCACAAGCTCATTCAACACATATATAGCCGAGAAAATTCCAGAATTACAACAAGAATTTATTGCTTCTGGAGTAGAATATCAACCAGACTCGCTTATCGTAATATTTGGAATTTTAATGGCGGTCTTCGGTTTAATCGCCCTAATTTTGAGCATAGGTCTATGGCAATTTAAAAAATGGGCTTGGCTTCCATCAGTAGTATTATCAATTTTAATGTTATTCAGCTTTCCAATTGGAACAGCAATCGGAGCGTATGGCCTTGTAATTTTATTCAATAAAGAAGTAAAATCTTATTTTAAAGAAAAAAAAGTTAGCAAGAAAAAGAGGAAATAATATGAAAATATTTTATACCTTAATTCTCTCGTTAGCTCTTATCGTTGTAGCTTTCTTCAGCTATTCAGTAATAAAAGATTCTTCATTTAATCTTAACTCAATTTCAAATATCCTATCTCAAAAAAACACGGAAACTAAAAATGAAAATAATCCATCTGTTTCATCAGGAGGAAGTTCGGGAGGTTCTTCAGGAGCATCAGGAAGCGGAATTAGCGGACAAGTAGTAAATCCAATACCCCCAGAATCCGAGCCAAACATATATTACGAACCACACTACTGCGCTCCAGAAAGCAGAGATGTAGAATGCGATGAAAGCCAAGGTGTTGTTTGTGGCTGGTTTACTCAACAACAAGGCTCATGCAATGGCCCATGCGTTAAAATATTCGTAAACACTTGTCAAGCCTGCGAAGATGACCGAGTAGAATATTGGACTAATGGCGACTGCCCAATTCATGGCTGACAATATCTTTTTATACCATTATAAAATATATTTGAATGGCAGAATTACCATCTAAAGATACAAAAATGCAACAAAGTGCTAACTCCTATATTTTCGGCAATATTTTTATAGACTTGACACAAGAAAAAGGCTTTTGTCCTGAAGAATGCCGAGAAATAATGCCTCAGATTAGAGAATTAAATCCTAAAGTCCCATATCATCAAAAAGTAACTTTAGAAGGTAGCGAACCATTTTATATTGAAGTAAGACCCTCTATGCAAGTTGTAAGCAAAACAATTTTTATTTCTCTTCCAGAAGTTTTAAGAGAAGCTCGTGATGCAAAACCAGTAACAATGCCTATTAGCAGAGAAATTAGATATTTTGGACAAACAGCAAATAGTAGAAACATAATTAATTTCAACAACGACCCTAGAAATTCAAATTATTATTAATCTCATTTATAGCAAAAAGTTTATAATCTCCAATATTGGACTGAAACTATGGAATTTCAAACAGTTTTATGTCGAAAATCAATAGAAGGAACAGTTCAATCTAGCTCAGTTGTTACAGGAGAAACAGAGTTAACACAAATTCAACTTTGTGGAAGAAAGGAAATCTTCTTGTACAAAGGCAATGCTAGGGTAGATGCCTTAGAAAGAGTGAGGTTTTATTCTAACAACGAGCCTGCTCTAGGCAGCATTGTTCGAGAAATCTGTGCAATGCAAATCCTTACCGAAAAAGGCGATATAAAAACAACTTACGCCCCAGTAGAAATGTTCAGATAATTATTTCTTCTTACCTTTCTTAAATTCCAAAGCACAAGAATTCAAGCAATATCTTTCGCCAGTTTCGGTAGGCCCATCATCAAACACATGTCCAAGATGCCCCCCACAATTCGCGCAAATTATTTCAGTTCGCAATACCAACGCACTTTTATCTTTCATATACCGAACAGCATTTTTTATCGGCTTATCAAAACTTGGCCATCCAGTCCCAGATTCAAATTTAGAATCAGAATTAAATAATGGAGCATCGCAACCAGCACAACGATAAACTCCATCTTCTTTATTATAAAGCAATTTCCCAGTAAAAGGCATCTCCGTTCCTTTCTCACGAAGAATATGATATTGCTCTGGCGTTAGTTTCTTTTCAGCCACTTTTTTTGTCATATCATCTAATAGTGCGAAACTATTTAATTCTATCCAGAAATAGGTATTGTAATTTTAGCTTTATTGTAAAAAGATACTTAGAAAATAAAAAGCCTTCTTAATAACTGCATTTTAACTTCGGAGATAAACTTAATTATTGTTGATATTTATTATTACAATTATTAAAGCAAAATCTATGGGCTATGCTATTCTATTCATAAGACAGAGGATATTGCAATAAGTCCACAATATCTCAGAAATAAAATAAATAGAATACACTTAAATACAGCCAATATAAAGAACAGAGATGATAGGAAAAGAAATAATTGATTCACTTCATTGGCGCTACGCAACTAAAAAATTTTCAGATAGAAAAATATCTCATGAAGATTTACAATTACTAAAAGAAGCCACTCGCTTAACTGCATCATCTTATGGTTTACAACCATTCAAAGTAATCCATGTTAAGAATGAAGAATTAAGAAAAAAAGTCTCCCAAGTAGCATGGAACCAACCACAAATAACTGAAGCTTCAGATTTGTTCATATTCGCAGCGAAAACAAATCTTTCAAGCAAAGATATAGAAGAATACATCAACCTAATAGCTTCAACAAGAAATATAGAAAAAGAAAATCTTGACGGCTTCAAAAATATGATGTTGGGCTTTGAACAAGGAATGTCAACAGAAAGCAAAACTATTTGGTCTCAAAAGCAAGCATACATAGCTCTAGGGAATCTTCTAACTACCTCTGCATTAACGAAAATAGATGCTTGCCCCATGGAAGGGTTTGATCCTCAACAAGTCACTCAAGTTCTCAATTTAGATAAAGAGCATCTTTTAGCGACAGTTATCTGCACTTTAGGCTATCGCTCAAACGAAGATAGCTCCGCAAGTTACAAGAAAGTCAGAGTTCCAGAAAAAGAATTCTTTATTGAAAGATGAAACAACAATGTTTTTAAACTGCCTGTAAATTAGCAAAGAATGAACAGAGAGCAGTTTTTGAATTTTCAAAACCCTAATGGATTATTAGAAAAATTGGCTGAATTGAAAGATAAGAAAGATGAACTTGATTCTAAAATTGAGAATATGCAGGATGTGTTGGAGGTCCTATTAGCTCTTAAGCGAACATCAAAGGATACAAAAGACCCTGGCAAATATGGAATGGCGGTTTATTTTGTTGAAGAAATAATAAGAGATGCAGACCAAATACCTGAAGAAATAAAATTTAGTTATAGTCCAAAAATGATTTATGATGGGCTCCCAGTATTAGGAACATATCAGCAGACATTAGATAGCGATACTGGAGATACTTGGGAAGCTCAAGCATTTGTTATAAACGATAATCAACAAATAATTGAGATGGGTAGCGTATTAGAAAGTTATCGCTTTCTCGGAAAAATTTCAGATTAATATATAAACTTAAACTTCATAAAAAGACGTGAAAGTTAGCGATTTAGTAATCCCAATCAGGCCAGAAGTAGAAAAACTTACAAGGCACGAAATTGAGGCATTTGAAAAGCAAGTTCGCGAAGAAATGGAAAAAGATGGAACTGCTGAAGCAAATAGAATAACTGCCCAAGCGACAATTTTGACAGAAAGAGACTTTGAAGTATACATTGGCCCAACAGCAGAAAATCCAAGAAGGACTAGATTTTATTAAAAGTCTTTCTTCTTTTTCAAATACCTTACAAGTTCAGAGGAAATTTGTGCTCTTCCGTTAATCAAAGGATAACGATAAGGCAAAATTATACTCTCGCCTTTCTTTATTTTAATTTCAAGTTCATCTTTAAACTCAATTTCTCCAAGTTCTTTACCTTTTATTATTTCGTTAGTCACAAGCACAGCATTATCAGTTGAAAACTGTCCATTTCCAAGATTGAAAGCAGGAATATTTTTCATATATTTAGTCAATTCATCTCTAGTGCGCCAATTAAACTTTTCATCTCCGAGAATTCCACCAAAAATAAAATATTCATAATTTTTAGCAATCTCTGGCGTCAGCGTTTCTTTTGCATCAGGGTCAAGAATGCACGAATTTTTTAATTGCATAGTTCTAACAGATTTTCCAAAAACCTTCCCGTAACTTACAAGCTTTCTCCCATTATCCTTTATATTAGTAAACCAAACATTCTCTTTTCCAACAAGCTTTGAAATATTCTTATATTCAATCTCGCACCATTTCCACAATTTCGGCTCAAGATGTTCTATGATAAATGTTTTCATTTTATTTATTTGATTTAAGTTTATTATTGTCCAACGAACTTGCCAAAAACAACACTATCGCTAAGAGAATAGCGAAATGGCAAAAAACTGAAGGAAAACGAATAGATAAAGAAGGGAGGAAAACCAAAAAGACAAAGGTGGGGATAACCATCAAAAGAACTCCTAAAATAAAAAGATAATATATTTTCTTCTTCTTTCTATCTTTTTTAAAACTTGAAGGATGAACAAGTATAAAGCAGGACAATGAGATAAATATCCCATAATAAGAAGCATATAAAATTGATAATACCAAATTAAAATTGCTTATAGGGGTATAAATTAAAAGGCTACTCACTGTAACAAAAATACTATTACATGAAGCGTATGATATAAAATCAGATCTAAATATCGCATAAAGTGCAAAAAAAGCAGGAACTAAATAAGAAAGAAAGGTCCATTTTTTTCGCTCAGTCATCCTTAAAGTTGCATGAATTCCTAATGCAGGTAAAAATGTATAAATGATAAATCCTACTTTTGCCCAGAGAAATGGATTTTCAGAAATGCACAGCATAAATTCACTAAACTGATAGAGTCCTAAGAAATACATGATAATTGCAGAAAAAATCGTAATGCTTGATTTGCGGTATTTGATAAATATAAACGAAGCCAAAAATATTTCAATTATTGCAGTTGTCAGAGAAACTGCTGGATTAAAACACATTTCATAAATAAAGAATTAGGATATTTAAGTTTTAGCGTAAAGTAATGTTTAAATCTCTCCAATCCTATAGTAATTAATGTACGTGCGTCATATCTTTCGCCTAAAAAACCACAAAATAGCCATATTTCTCGCAATGCTCGCCCTAGCCTATTGGCTCTTTGACCAGCCAGCAATTCAACAATTATTTAACGGTGCAGAAAATTCAGGATATCTTGGCTCTCTTTTAGCAGGAGGGTTGTACGCTTTAGGATTTACCGTTCCGATAAGCATAGCATTACTATTAAGCATATCAGTAAAAAACATTTTTTTAGCAAGTATAATCGGCGGAATAGGAAGCGTCATAATTGACTATGGAATTTTCAAATATGTTCATCTATCATTTAAAAAAGACTTCCAAAAAATTGAGCATTTAATGATTGTAAAAGAAGCGGAATCAGTCATAGAAGAAAATTTTAGCTCAAAAGTAAGAAATTATTTTCTTTTTATTTTTGCAGGTTTTATTCTCGCCTCGCCATTACCCGACGAAGTCGGTGTTTCTCTTCTAGCAGGCTTTACCTCAATCAAGCCACATATTCTAATGATTCTAAGCTTCATAACTCATGCAATAGGAATTGCAATTATTTTATATTTAGGGACGATTATCTAAGGATCAAAATTACTTGTCTTTTTTGGTGGAGTGTATGGTGGTTCTCTAGGAGGTGAAATATTAGGAAAATCTTTATGGGCTCGATAAACAAAAGCGCACATGCATACGCTCGCCAAACAAGCTGCAACACCCATTCCACCCATTCTGTAAATTTCATTACCATCACTTATTTTATCAACAATAAAAGCTACAGCGGCTGCAGTACAAAGTCCACCAGCAACTCCTTTTAGGATAGAATAATTAAATTCAAGATTTTCAAGAGGAGTAGTCATAGTTAGAGAGTGTGATTTAATAATTTCATTAGGGGTTCCAATTGCTCGTTTTTTTCGGCGGAGTATACGGCTGTTCTTTTCTAATCTCATTCTCAAGGTAACGAAGCGCTTTCCATAGACGATAAATTAAAGTTCCGGAACAAACTAGAGAAGCAGAGCCAGCCATTGCAATTCCCGCAAGTTTTAATTCTTCACTGTTATAATATTCTGGCTCACTCGCAATAATCAAAGCAGAAGCCCCAGCACAAAGTCCAGCAACTGCATATCTCCAAGTATTATGGTCAAATTCAAGTGCTTCAAGTCCTTTTCCATCAGCTCTATTCATCATTTTAAACTTCAACCTCCGAAGCAACTTTAGAATGTTGTCCATAACTTCGAGGTATTTCTCTTGGAGCCTTATAGCCTCCAGAAACCCCTTCGGGAGATAATACATATTGATGTAACTGATATCTTCTTGCACGAAAAGCTCCAGCACAAAAAGTAAGATAATGATGCCATCTTCTATAAAACCTATTTTGCTTTTCCTCAGGCCATTGAGCAAAAAGTTCAGAGCTTTCCTTTAATTTATCCCAATTTTCCCTGAAATTATGATCCCAAGCCATTAAAGTAGGGTCGTAATCAACTCCAAAGTTATGAACATCTTCAATGACAAATCTTTTTTCAAACGCTCCTGCTAGTTGTTTTGGTGAAGGAATAACCATTCCAGGAAATATCCCATTTCTTCTGGAAAACCAATTAACTTCAGAACGCTCTCTATTAGGGAAACTTTCTCTTGAAGTAAATCCATGTAAAACAAACAATCCGTCTTTATCTTTCAATGCTTTGAGTGCACTACCAAAATAATCCCCATAATTTTTCTGCCCAACATGCTCAACCATCCCAACAGAAACAATTCTGTCAAACTTATCTTTAACATCTCTATAATCTTGAATGCGAATTTCAATTTTATCTCCTAAATCTTCACAAAAATTCCTTGCAGAATTAGCTTGCTCTTCCGATAAAGTAATTCCCACAACGTCAACTCCATGTCTCGTAGCAAAATGCCTTGCGAGTCCTCCCCAACCACACCCAATATCCAAAACTCTCATTTCTGGCTCAAGTCTTGCCTTTAAAGCAATCAACTCCATTTTTTGTCTTTGTGCTTTATCAAGATCTCCATGGTCTTTTCTATTTAATCCATCCCAATAAGCACAGCTATATTGCCTAGTTTCCCCAAGAAATGACATAAAAAGTTCAGGAGGCAAATCATAATGTTTATGAATATCTGCTTTAGAATGTCTCCTTGTCTGAAGATTAAACATCTTTTCCTTCAAGAACTTTTTCCAAACTCTTGGATGGTTAGCAAAAATCTTCGGCAAATCCCCTCCGATAGCTCTTTCAGAAAGAACATCTATCCTATCACAATCCCACCATCCATCAACATAAGAATCATTTAACCCTTCTAATCCTTCTTTGGCTATCCGTGTGTATAAATCAGGATTTCTAACTTGAATATCAAAATCTCTTGTTCCATTAACTTCAATCCCAACTTTTCCAAATTCTTCCTTAAACCTTTTCTCAGTTCTGCCTGTATGCATAAAAACTAAAAAATTAAGATATATTTAAACTTATTTCTTCTCAACCTTATGCCCGCCAAATTCATTTCTCAAAGTTGCAATAATTTTTCCGGCATAAGTCTCTTTCTTTCGAGTAGCGACGCGCATAAGTCTAGCCTGATGTAACACTTTCATATCCCCCAATCTTTCAAGCTTTTCCATTTCTTCTTCAGTCTCACCTTTTGGAACTATTCCCGAAATAGAATCAAAATCATTTCTCTTTAGTCCACGCTCCAACAACGCAGATAGTTTACCCTCAACAATACTTCCATGAGCATAAACCCTCGCTATCTGCTTTAAATTTAACCCAAGTTTTTTCTCAAAATCATTATGAATTTGCATTCTTTCTCCCAAAGCACCCATCATCCCATATTCAATTCCATTATGCACCATTTTAACAAAATGTCCAGCTCCAGATAAGCCAACATGCGCATATCCTTCTTCAACACAAGCGTCTCTAAAAATAGTTTCCACGAAAGAAAATGCCTCAAGAGAACCTCCTATCATCATACACGCGCCATGCCTCGCGCCCTCAATCCCCCCAGAAGTCCCACAATCTAAATATCTAATACCAAGATTATCAAATCTTTTAGATCTGGCTTGCGAATCTTCAAAATAAGAATTCCCTCCTTCAATAATTATATCTTTCTTCCTCAATAAACTCTCAAGTTGCTTAAGAATTTCATCAACAGCGTTAGCAGTTACCATAATCCACACCACTCTTATTCCTTCAAGTTCTTCCATCATTTCACTAAGCGAATTAACTCCAATTGCTCCAAAAGTCTCGGCTTCTTTTATCTTTTCGGGCGAACGATTATAAACAACAACCTCATGTCCTTTATCAATTAAATTCTTCACCAAAGCAAGCCCCATTCTACCAAGACCGATAAATCCAATTTTCATAAAATCCAATATACATAGACTTATTTAAAATAGATTATTATTAAGAACTAAACCACTCTCTTTAAATACTCCTCAAATATCTTTTTTTATGGCAGAACCTTTAGTAAGCTTCCTTGTAGCGCTCTCTTTCTTAGCCCAAGCAATAATCTTTTGGATAATTGGGGAATCTATAATCGTGGCCTCAAATAATAATCTCAAGCATTCTTGGTTCTTGCATTTTCTAAAAAGAACAGGAATATTTTTCGGCTTTCTAATTTCTTCAGTTGCAATGCTCGGAAGTCTTTATTATTCGGAGATTTTGAACTATCCTCCATGCATACTCTGCTGGTATGAAAGAATCTTTATCTATCCTCAAGTCTTTATGTTCGCAATCGCTTGGATAAAAAAAGACAACAGCGTCTGGATTTATTCATCAATTCTTTCTATAATCGGCCTATTTATTTCAAGTTACCATTATTTCATTCAGCTAAGAGGAGCAAGTGCCTTCTGCGACGCAATAAGCAACGGAATATCCTGTACTGAAGTCTTCACAATGCACTTCGGCTACATAACAATCCCATTAATGACGGTTCTAGCATTCTTTCTTATTTTGATGCTCTCATTTGTACAAAGAAAAAATCTTCTTAATTAATCCAAACTCTTCCATCTTTCTTCAAAAGCACATCAGCTTCTCTAGGTCCTCGGCTTCCAATTTCATAAATACATAACTTAGATTTTTTCGCAACGTTAATCAGTAAATCAGTAAATCTCCAGCTTTCATCAACTTCATCATTTCCAACAAATCTAATCTTATTTCCACTAATCAAATCAGAAAATATTTTCTGATAAGCCTCATCTTTGCCCTTAGCAGAAAAGCTAACGATGCTTTTATCTTTCATTAAAACATTGACGGAAGTATGCTTTTTATCAAGCTTCTTTCCAGTTTTTAAATAAAAAGGAATTTCTTCCCATCTTGGATTGTCAACAAAAATTTTCACAGCAATAAAAGTTTCAGTTTTTGAGCCCTTAGTAACTTCATCATCTTCAGTATATCCCTCATATTGCCCGACAATACAATTTTCTTTTTTTACTTTTTCAAGTCTCTGCAACAACTCAAATTTTGAACCTCTAATTGATTTTAAATCATCACTTTTAGGCCTTTCCATCGCTACCAAAGAAAGAAGTTGTAGCATATGACTCTGAACAATATCTTTTATAGCCCCAGCTTTATCGTAATACTCTCCACGACCTTCAATCCCCATATCTTCTGAAATGGTAATTTGAAAATTATCAATAAAATTTCCATTCCATTTTTCCTCAAATTTCCCAGAAACTCTAAAATTTAATATTTCATCAACAAAATCCTTTCCAAGATAATGGTCCACTCTAAAAATTTGCTCTTCTTCTAAATAATCTCCAAGTTTTTTGTCAAGCTCTTTAGCAGATTTTAAGTCATGCCCGAATGGCTTTTCAAATGCAACTCTCGTTTTTTTATCCAATACCTTCTCCTTATCCAAAAAACTAATAATTTTTAAAAAAAGATTATCTGCAGTAGCAAGATAAATCACTTTATCAGAAAAAGAAATCTTTTCAATTAATTTTTTAAATTCTCCATTGGGCTTGTCAATATCTGCTTTTATATAATGGGCTTTCTTGACAAAATCCATAAGTCCACCATCATTCGCAAAAGAAGAAAGTCCACTTAACTCAATATACTCCTCAATATCAATATCTCTTCTCCCAACAAAAACGATTTCTTCATCAATAAGCCCCTTTTTATGCAAAGAATATAATGCTGGGCAAAGTTTCTTTTTAGCCAAGTCGCCTGTTGAGCCGAATAGTATTATCATTTATTAAACTAAAATTCAGCAGTTATAATCTTTACGCCCGACTAAAAGTTCCAAGCACTTAATTCCTTTAGCAAAGAAGAAGGATTCTTACTTTTAGCAATTGCAGAGCTTATCAATACGCCCTTACATCCGAGCTTATATGCTTCATCAACATCCCTATAATTGGAAACTCCAGCCCCGCAAATCGGCACAATTCCACTATTCTTTAGCAAATTGACAAACTTTTTAACCTCATGAGATTCATATTGAGTTATAGATTTCCCAGTGCCGATAATCTTAGGGTCTTCAAAAGCAATCATCTCTGGCCTTAAAGAAACAATTTTTTTAGCCTCATCGAAAGAAGAAGCACAAACTAAAGTTAAGAGCTTAGCCTTTCTACATTGCTCAATAGTTTTTTTCAAAATATCCAATTTAATGGGATGTTCAGAGTGATTTAAAATAACTCCAGAAGCCCCAGACGCTCTCAAAGAGGAAGCGCTAACAAATCCTGTGCTTCTCTCATCGCTCAAGTCACAATGCTGAGCGTAAACATTCAAGCTAGTTTTACCAGTCACAAGCCTTATATCCGTCGCAGATAGCGCAACAGCAGCATTAGGAACATGTTGCTCAATTAATCTCGCAAGTTTTAGCACATCATCCCCAAATTTATAATTCTTAAAATTAATTATTATCATCTTCTTTTCAATTAATATCAATAGGATATTAAATACCTTACTAGCTAAGCTTTCTAGCAAGATCTTTCATTTTTCCATCTAATAAATTAGTCCTATTCAAAACTTCCTTAATATTATCATTATCTGCATCCCTTATCTTATACCAAATAACTCTCCTCTTCTTGCTCTTGAAAAGCCAGCCTGGAACATTATCAGCAACAACAACTACAATATCCTGTTTATGTAATTGTTCATCGCTAATGCCTTCAGGTTTGACCTTTATCTTCAAGCCAAATCTCTTAGCAACAGCCTTAACATTTTTATTAATCATTCCGCAAGAAATCCTTGGCTTTCAAGCCAATGAATGAATTGCGGTA
>ERZ1292625.364-Hain-H41-01um-R1-364-length-71112-cov-21_pt1 | contig 71112 bp, 76 predicted proteins | sample MGYA00564400_ERZ1292625 | MGnify/ENA primary metagenome ERZ1292625 (study PRJEB36523, sample SAMEA6512639) | groundwater metagenome | collected 2019-01-08 | study: AquaDiva: Metagenomics assemblies of 32 groundwater samples | reverse complement strand
GAATCAATTATCAAATTCCTAGTCAACTGATTCCAAGGTCTTGAACCCTTTTAGTGTAGGTCGACATACCGGACTGCTCACCCGAAAAATTAAATCCGGGTTCACGTTCTTCCCAATGGAAGCTCACCTCTTCCTGATCATCAACCGCGTCGCGGTCAAGAATCAGTTCGAAGAAAGACTGCCGCGGCTTTTGATCACGACTGCGCGTGATCATGCGATACCGGCCGCCCAAAGCAATACCGGCTAAATTGCCGATACCTTTTTCGCCGATTTGTTTGGCGCTCTTCATTTTGGCGCCGATCTTAGCTACCCGCTCGGTCATTGCCTCACGGCTAGCGCCAGTGCCGTTGTCCCAAGCTTGGAGGATGTTTTTAGCTAGATCAAGAACGATCAAGCTTTTGCCCCCTCCAATTTGTTCGTCACAGGCATCAATCTGGTTTTGCACTAATTCGGCAATCACTTGATCCGCTCGACGATATTTCTCCGCCAAGTAGTTAATGATATTGCCAGTGTGGAAACCAACCTTCATGGCTCCACGAGCTCGAATAGGTTGGTTGTTTGGCCTAACCATTTGCATTGACAACTCCATTAGTCAGAGACAGATTTTCCGACAAAACTCGTTCGCGCATCATTTCGTTTGTGATGGCACGAGCAAGACCCAGAAATCGTTCTAGGTTTTTACCCATTTGATCGCGAAACCGCACCCGATCTTCCTGACTGGCCACATAAACCAGCCAAGAAAGTCTAAAGGTCACCTCCTCAACTTTTTCGATCACCTCAACCAACATGTCATTTGGCATACCACTTGGCGCAGGAACCAACGAATCGGTTGTGCGCGCTACTGGCAACGTTGGCGGTTCAACCCCCGGTATTAGCTGATCACCGAGAAATTTCCTGATCTTGTTGACATTGACAATGCTCTGCGGGTAAACACCCGCTAGGTAATTACCCAGCGATGTTGCCGGTATGCCAATCATTTTGGCCAACTGCAGCTTGCTCTCGATGTTCTGCCTGATCATTTCCTCGTTGAGACGTCGCCCAATTTCCTGACCCGCTGGCGAAACGCGTGACGATCGATGTCGCGGCGGCCGATCAGCAGAAACCACAGATTCAAACTCCGACATCATTTCACCTCCAGTTTAGTTAGAGGGTGGCAATCACACTGGTGGTCACCACTCGGATAGTTTTGGTCGGGTTTGTGCTACCCTCCCACACCGTCTTGCCATTCACCTGAATGGCGTAAACCACTTTGGGTGATAGAGATGGGACGGTTAACGATGGCGCAATCCTTTTTTTAGTCACACAAGTTTTCCGTCGCAGGCTCGACCAACGAACCTGCAAGGTGTTCATCTTGACCTTGCAACCAAACATGTGATTGAAAAGTCGCGCGCGTGCTAACCAACTAAGGTTTTTCTTGCCGGCTAGCTCGGCCAAATAATCGTTTTGCTCGGCCGTGTACCTGTGTGGCTCATGTTTAGTTTCCGTTGCCGCCTTTTTGGTTGCAATCGCCGTATGCCTCACTGATCCATTAAGCACCACTCGATGCTTCTGGATCACCGAGCCAACGGAATGTCCGCAACCGAACTTCTCGTTCAGTTCATTGGCAATTTGACTTGCCCGCTCCCGATCAACTAGCTTATTGCTAAGCGCCGGAACCTGGGTTTTGAGAAAGTCGACCTGTTCGGTCGTGTATTCCTCTGCCATTTTGACTTCCTTTCTTGTTTAATTCTAGTCCCTTGAGTCTGACAACAGTCAGACCGATTCTGTTTACAAGGTACTAACCAACCTCGAACTTAGCATATATATATATGGCCTGTCAATAGCGTGTAACTATTGCTTCCCCCGCCATTCCTCAATCTTGGCATGATGGCCGGAGAGGAGAATTTTGGGCACGCGGTGATTTTTGCCAGCATGAGTGAGAACTTCTGGTCGAGTATAAACGCGAGCACTGGCCACGCGATCCTCTTCGAGCGAATCAGGGTTGCCTAAAACTCCCGCCGCTTGTCGGGCCAGGGCATCAATGAGCACCAAAGCTGGCAACTCACCACCAGTAAGAATATATGGCCCGATGGAAATTTCCTCGGCCTTTAAAATACGTCGCGCGCGATCATCAACGCCCTCGTAACGACCGGCAATCAATATGATGTGGTCATAACGGTCAACCCAGAGCCGTGCTAAGTCGTTGGTAAATTGTTTACCGCCAGCCGCTAGTAAAATTATTTTCTGGCGCCCGCCGAGACGTTTGATTTTGGCCGCGGCCCTTAGGATCGGCCCGGCCATGAGCACCATGCCCGGACCACCGCCATAAGAACGGCCATCAATGGTTTTCCGACCGGCATGATCGGCTTTCACAAAATCACGCAAGTCATAAATTTTCACCTTTAATTTCCGCGCCTTGATCGCTCGACCAATAATAGACTGTTTTAAATAGCCATCAAAACTATTTGGCAAAACGGTAATGATATGAAAAGTGGTCATAATGAAAAAATCGTCCACCGTGGCGGACGATTTTTTAAATTTCTATCCTTATGCCTTCAAATCGTTGATCACTTGGTCCACCGATTCGGAAGCACTGGCCATGGTCCGCGCTGGGCCACTAGAGCCAGCGGGCTCATTAATCTTGAGATTAACCCGAGCATTATTCTTCATACCCACCACGCGGAGCAAAGTACGAATGGCCTTGGCGGTATTGCCCTGCCGACCGATAATTTTACCCATGTCGGCCGGATTAACGTCGAGGGTGAGCAAAACGCCCATCTCGTCGAGCTTACGTTCAATTCTAATATCGGCCGGATTATCGACTAAGGCCCCAACAACATTTTCTAGAAATTCTTGATCGAGGTGTTTTTCTGCCATGTCTTGTCGGTCTTGCTGATTGCTACTAAATCGACCTAATTAAATTATCGGCTCCGCTGGTTTATTGTCAACTTTGATCGGTTTTGGTCCTAAAACATTAATTTTGGGTCCGGAGACGATCTTCTGCGCCACGAGCAAATTATGAACCGTCGCCGACGGCCGGGCCCCCACGCCAATCCAATGCTTAACTCGCTCGGTCTTAAAAGCTGGGCGGCCGCGGCGCGCGTTATACGAACCAACCAGTTCCACAATGTTGCCACTCCGTGGTCCACGTCGCGAATCAGTTACCACCACCCGAAAGGAAGGATCATGCTTGCGGCCCACCCGCTGTAAACGAATTTTTAACATGTTTAGATAAGGCGCATCCTAGCAAGCTGGCACTAAAAGTCAATATTGGCTATACTGGAGGCCTTAAAACTCTTCATGAGCAAACAGATTATTGAGGGCGAGATCCGACTATCCAGCAAGGGTGTCGGCTATGTTGATTTGGGGCCAACAACTAATCGTCGTGGCGGCCCAGCGGCCGAGATCGATCCCACGCGCTTAAACACTGCTCTCCACGGTGACGTTGTGCGCGTGGAGGTTGACCCGCTCATTTCCGAATCAGTACGCACTGGGCGGGTAGTAGCAATTATCGAGCGACGAAAAATGGAATTCGTGGGTGTGCTGGAGCAGGAAAACGGCTTTCGCTTTGTCCGGCCGGATGATAAAAAAATGTATGTTGACATTTTAATTGATGCCGACAAATTAGGCGTCGCGAGACAGGGTGACAAAGTGCTAGCCAAAATTACTACTTGGACTGATTCTAAAAAAGATCCGATTGGCGAGATTCTCGAGGTCATTGGTCCGGCCGGCCAGCATGACACCGAGATGCGCGCCATCGTGCTGGAACGCGGCTTTAAAACCGGCTTCCCTGCCGAAGTTGAAGCTGAAGCCAAGCAAATTAAAGCCAGTGCCGAAGCCGATCTTAAAGCCGAGCTAGCGCACCGCCGCGACTTTCGCTCAACACCCACTTTCACCATAGATCCGGCCGACGCCAAAGATTTCGATGACGCGATTTCCATTGCCAATGTTGGCACAAACGAATGGGAAGTTGGGGTGCATATTGCTGATGTGGCTCACTACCTCCGGCCGGGCACAGCACTTGACCGCGAGGCGCAAAATCGCGCCACGTCAATTTATTTGGTGGATCGCACTATCCCCATGTTGCCGGAAATTTTATCGGACGATCTTTGCAGTCTCAATCCCAATGAAGACAAGCTAGCTTTTTCGGCAGTTTTTACTTTAAACACTGAGGGTGAGATTAAATCTAACTGGTTTGGCCGAACGATTATTCATTCTCATCGCCGTTTTAGTTATGAAGAGGCCGAGCACGTGCTAGCTACCGTCCAAGGTGATTACGCCGTCGAACTAAAAACCCTCAACCAATTGGCGTATCGTTTGCGCGAAAAAAAGTTTGCCGCGGGTGCTATCGCTTTTGAAAAAACCGAGATCAAATTTCGACTTGACGCCGCAGGCCGGCCGATTGAAGTGATAAAGAAAGAGCGTGGCGACAGCCATCGGTTAGTAGAAGATTTTATGCTCTTGGCTAATCGTCGTGTAGCCGAACACGTGTCGGCCATTATTAAAGATGCCAAATACAAATTTGTGTACCGCATCCATGACGCCCCCGATGCCGAGCGCCTCGCCGAACTAGCCGATTTTCTTCACCGTCTCGGTTACCGTCTAGAAGTCAAAGATGGCACCATCGCCTCCCGCTTGGTTAATCAATTTTTATTGAGCGTCCGTGGTCAACCCGAGGAGGCTCTTATCAACACTGCTCTGATGCGCTCCATGGCCAAAGCCATTTATTCAACCGAAAATATTGGCCACTACGGCCTGGCTTTTGAGCATTACACTCACTTTACTTCCCCCATTCGTCGTTACCCCGACGTGATGGTCCATCGCCTGCTCGACTACTACCTACGGGGAGAAACACCGCCAGCCGATTTACTCAAAAATTATTTGCGTTTGGTCGTCCATTCCTCAATCCGCGAACAAGAAGCCGCCGACGCCGAACGGGACTCGGTTAAATACAAACAGGTGGAATTTTTACAGGCACACATCGGCCAAACTTTTGCCGCTACCATCTCCGGCATCACCAAATGGGGCATTTATGTGGAGGAAAAAGAAACTTTAGCCGACGGTTTAGTGCGTTTAGCCGAACTGGGTGATGATTATTATATTTTTGACGAAAAAAATTACGCTGTGGTGGGCGAACGCTCCGGCCGGCGTTACCGCCTAGGCGACCCAGTGCAAGTTAAACTCATCGCCGCCGATCTCGCTCTGCGCCAACTCGATTTCACGATGGTTTAACAAATAAATTATTGCTTAGCATAGGCTTGGGCGTCGTCAAATTTGATGGACAAAAGTTTGGACACACCGTCGCCGCCCATAGTTACACCATAGAGTAAATCGGCACGCGACATCGTTTCGCGATTGTGGGTAATCAAGATCAATTGCGAATGGCGAGCTAAGTCGCTGATCATCTCGCCATACTTTCGCGAGTTTGATTCATCTAGCGCCGCATCAGTTTCGTCTAAAATTAAAAATGGCGGCGGGTTAACTTGCGACATAGCAAACAAAAGAGCAATGGAGGTAAGCGCCCGTTCCCCGCCCGAAAGCATTTCTAAACTCTTGATCTTCTTGCGTGGCAAACTAACGTTAATTTCCACTCCTTCCTCTCCCTCAACTTCGCTCCCCTCAACGCCACCCGGAGACGGGCTTTCGCTGGCAGCCGCGGCCGCCTCTTCATCGGTTAATAATTCCAGGTCACTACGGCGCGATCGCTTAGTTTTGCGCATCACCACCAACGACGCAGTACCGCCGCCAAACATGGTGACAAAAAATTTCTTGAATGCTTCATTAACTAAGTCCAGACCGCGCTTAAACTCACGATCGATTTTAATCTGCAGTTCAGCAATAATCAACTTGAGTGATTCAGCGCTTTTCTCCAGATCAGTCACCTCGCGAGCTAAAAATTCTTCTCGGGCCTGCGTTTCGCGATACTCGGTCATCACCTCCTCCCGTGGCGCACCCATATCTTCAAGGCGCAATTTAAGCTTCTCGATCTCGCGGCGCCGAGACTCCAACTCAGTTGTTGAAAGTTCGCTGGTCACTGTTCCATAACGAATGGCCGCCGCACCGGCCACCGTTGCGGCTTCTTCCAGTGCAATTTTAAAATTTTGTTTATCAACCTCAAGTTTACTGGCTCGATTATTCCAGGTTTGTTCTTCAACCGCTAATTCACTGCGGCGCATTTTGAGTTCCAATACGGCCCGCAGGGCCGACTGTTCCGCGGCCGCCGCCCCGGCGGCCGCGCTTTCCGCCGCCCCTAGCGCGGCGGCGCGCTCGGTTAACTGATTATCTAATACACGTAAAGCTTCAACGTCGGCCGTTTGCTGACGTCGAATTTTATCTGCCTGATCTCGGCCACTAATTGCCACTGGGTGACTAGCCGATAGCCAAAAGTTATCCAGCGCCGCCTCCAGCCGATCCAGTGATTGCCGAACCAAAATAAAGTCATTCATTGCTCGAGCCGAGGCAACGCAGGAGCGAATGGTTTTAATTAATTCTTCAACTGCCGTCCGAGGTAAGGTTGATTGTTCAATTACTCTATCATCCGCCCAATCTTTTGATTCCAGCAATCCATCCCATCGCCCTAAACGTCGCACTAATTCTGATTTCTCGTTTTCTAGTTTCTTTATCTCCGCCTCCAATTTTGGCTTAAGCTCATCGGCAACTGGTTTAGTTACATCATTATGTTCGGATTTTTTTAACTGCTCATTCAAGCGCGACAATTCCGCTTGAATTGGCGCGCGGCCGCGCGCCACAACCGCTGCTTCCTCACGCAAATATTTATCGAGATGAGAAAAATAATCCAAATACTTTACCACTAAATCTCGGCGCAAGTCATCAGCCTTAGACATTTTATCAACTTCTTTTTTGAGAAAACGCAAATGCGGCGCAATCTCTTGGCGGCGCGCCGCCACCTGTCGTAAATTTTCTTCTGTCTTGTGGAACTTACGCTGGCTCTCACCAATTTTCCATTGATAAATTTTGAGTCCAAGCGCATCTTCGATCATCGACCGTCGCTCCAGTAAACTGGCGCCCAGCAAACGATCCGCCTCGCCCTGACTAATAATGTGGTGCCCCGAGGCACCAAGCGAGACCGCAGCCAACAATTCCACAATGTCGCGTAAGCGCACGGCTGAACCGTTGATTAAATAATTATTGACACCATCACGATACACCTCGCGCGTTAAAATGATTTCTTCGTACGGCAAATTAAACTTATGATCGCGATTATCAAAGGTCAGAGAAACACTGGCCCGATTAAGATGCGAAGTGGCACCGGTACCGTTAAAAATTAAGTCCTCTCCACGCCGGCCGCGCAACGACTTAACCGACTGCTCACCGAGCACCCAGCGAAAAGCCTCGGCCACATTGGACTTGCCCGAACCATTGGGACCAACAATGGCGGCAATCGGCGTGTCAAAAGTTAAAATCGTCTTTTTATAAAAAGACTTGAAGCCAGTTAATTCGAGATTTTTAAGACGCATGGCATTACCGCTTCCAACCCTTTTCCTCTAGGCCCAGACGAGCGGCGGCTTGCTCGGCCTCTTGTTTGGAGTGCCCCTCACCCGTGGCTACCAATGCCGAACCCAAATACAAACCAACGGTAAAACGCTTATTGTGATCCGGACCAAGAGCATTTAAAACCTGATAAGTGGGCGTGAGGTTAACTTTGGCCTGCGCCTGTTCTTGAAAAAAACTTTTGGCATCTTGCCAGAGATTATTGGCCACGATCTCGTCAACCCGCCGAAAAAAATAACGGCCAACGAACGACTGTGCAACCTTAAAATCTTGATCCAAATAAATGGCCCCAATCAACGCTTCCACCGTATTGCCCAAAATTATTTGTCGCGCGCGACCAGTGTCGCGCGCTTCACCCCGCGATAAAAATAAATAGTCATTAAGATCCAGATCAACTCCAACCTCGGCCACCAAATCGGCATTAACCAGAGCCGAGCGATAGGCCGTTAACTCGCCCTCAGCCACCGCCGGATAATGATGAAACAAATAATCTGTAATTATTAACTCCAGCACCGCGTCGCCCAAAAATTCTAAACGTTCATTATGATCCCAAGAAACATCCTTATGTTCGTTGAGATACGAACGATGGGTCAACGCCTGTTTGAGTAAAACCGGATTGGAAAAAGTCAAACCTATTTTTTTTTCTAAACTCGAAAAATCGCGAGAATCGTTCATGTCGCCGCAATCATTCTAATGCCCTTGGTGATGATCGGCAAGATGTCGTCATAGATTTTGAGCTCACCGATTTCGGCGGCCGAGAACCAACGCGCATCATCCAAACCCTGTTCTTTATTTAAATGCAATCGTGACGGATTTTCGGTCTCGGCCAAAAAATAGGTCACCTGTTTTCTAATTTTGCCCTTCTCCGGATCCAAAGCCACATATTCATTATTGCCTAATTCTTTGATAATTTTAAGATCGAGCGACAATTCTTCTTTGATTTCTCGCGCCACACCAGCGCGAGCATCTTCATTGGCTTCAATATGCCCTTTCGACATTGTCCAATAGCCAAAAATATCGTGCACCAGTGCCAGCTCCACTCCCCGCGTGCCACGATTAAAGATCACGGCGCCGGCCAATTTTTCAACCGGCATGTCTTCAAAACTAACTTCGGGCGGACGGCGTTTGCGAGCCGAGACTTCATCCTTCCCGGGCTCACCCATCTCTTTGTAGATCGTACCAAGCACGCCATTAATAAACTTGCCGCTGGCTTCCCCACCAAAAGTTTTAGCCACTTCAATAGCTTCATTGATGGCCACCTTGGCCGGCACCTCTTTGCGATCAGAAAATAAAAGTTCGCACAAACCAAGACGCAAAACATTACGATCCACCGGTGCGATCATGGCAATGGGCCAATCCGGCGCCGCCTTGCTGATGATGTCGTCGAGTTCGACCCGATGCTTAATCACGCCCTTCACCAAATTTTCAATAAACACCGAGTCCTCAATGCCGGGAGCAAATTCCTCAACATTGCGACGGAGAATTTCTTCAATCGGAGCGCCTTCACCTTCTCGGCAGTCCCACTCAAACAGAGATTGAACGGCAATGCTCCGCGATAAATGACGATTAGCCATTGTGTATTAAATTTTGAAAAACTATTTCTTGTTTTTGGCCTGCTTTTTTTCCTTTTTGGCCGCGCGCGCAGCCACGTCAACCACCATCCGGCCGCGGTAAAAGCCGCAGTTGGCACACAGCCGATGACGCAAATGCAATTCACTGCACTTCGGGCATTTGGATAGCCGTGGTGCAGTGAGAGCATGATGCGACCGGCGATTGCCAGTATGCGCCCGAGTATGTCTCATCCGTACAACCATAGAATTTAAAGTATAGTGGACTAGCCCCCAAAAGGCAAGAAAAAAGCCACGTTCACCCGCCGTGGCGAACAAACGTGGCACAAAAATACATACCTGGGACAAAACGGCTCAAACTACAGCCTATTGTTTACGCAACTTCTGGAGCTTTTCCATAAGTCGTTCGGAAAAATCGAGTGGCGTTGGTACAGAGCCGTAAACTTCACCTATCACACGCTGAACTAACGGTCTGTTGATCATGTTGATCTTGAACAAGCGTCGAGCCACTTCTTCCAGAAGCTTTTCGGCTCCCTCACCTTCGCCGCGGAACAATTCCTCGGCCTTCTGCATGAAGGAATCATCGACGGGAGGAAATTCCGGCTTCTTGGTTTCTCGACTACCATGGAATAACCAGATTCGCTTGCAGAAGACACAATTCTGGATCATGTCTTCAACCAACCGACGATCTTCCTCATTTAACTCTCCCAACTTATCAAGAGTCTCATCTGTAATGCACATAGAAGGGGCCTCTCGATGAGTGTGTCCAGACTTCGGTTGCCCATCAGAATAGAACATAAACATTTTCCTTTCTAGTTGGCATTCATAATCAACACGTGTTAACGATAAAAACCTCAATTTTAAATCCGGTCTGATCGTAGCACAACACAACACGTGTGTCAAGCATTTGGCACACCCAAACAAGCCCCTTGTGAATCCAATTTTCACCCGTCCCAAACTTGCTACGATCGTATGAAATTGGAGACACTCACCTTTAAAAATTCGATTGTTCGTAAATTAACGGTCGTTAAAATACAAGCGATGGAACAAATATTGGAACTAGATTATTTGATTTTTGATATTTTTATGGGCGCGAAAGTGCGGCGGTGGATGGGGCAGGGACCGTGGCGACGCAGAGCGCTGTGGTGCGCTGAAGTGCCGTAACCCTTGTGATTGAAAAAGCCATACTCCGGCCAGCGTTGGTGGCAGTTGATCATATGGTGGTCACGCATCACCTTAGCGGCGACGGAAGCCAGGGCGATTACCGCCTTCTTTTCATCTCCACGGATAATGGTGCGCTGATGTTTAAACTCGGCCGGAGCCGTCAGCCCCCCGTCAAGCCAAACGCGGCAGTTGGCTGGGTCAACGGCCAATCCAAGCAAACAACGTTTGATGCCTAATTTAATCGCTACCGTGAGGCCGTGCCGATCAATCTGGCGCGCGCTGATTAATGCTACCGTCCAATCAAGCGCGCCACTTTTTTGTTTAATTTTGAGCCAAGCAAACCAACGCTCGCGACCGGCCGATGTGAGTTGCTTGGAATCATGCCAGGCACGAATGGCCAGCGGCCGATTGAAACGCACGGCACCCACGGCCACCGGCCCGGCCAGTGGCCCGCGGCCAGCTTCATCAATTCCCACCCTAATCATACTTAATTATTTTAACAAAAAAGCCGAGTACCCGCGTTTAACGAGTACCCGGCAAAAACCGGTGAGATCAAGCGACTAAATTAAAGCTGAAAACAATGGCGTACGCTGGCGATTCTCCAAAATGTCGGCATCCTGATCGCAACGCGTGGGCCAAACTTCGGAAATCAGCGCCCGATGTTTTTCTAGCATCCGGCACAACGCGTTCGACAAATTGTTGATCCGATCGTTTTGATTTCGGCGATCAACTGTTTGGCACAAACGCACATTGTACCAATGTTGGAGTTCGCTCACTGACTGATTGGGCCATAATTCGGTTGTGGGACTGGAATCGGCCAGCGCCAGTTTGCCCTCCAGCTCATCTATTTTAGCCATAATCAAAATTTGCATGGCCGCATAGGTGAGACCGGGCACGGCATCAAGTGTGATCTGCGATTTTCTCACCCAGTTGTTCTCTTTGGGTGGTCGCAAGTCCAACTCTTTAACCAGTTCCACAATTCCCTGGTTCGCTGATCCAAACTCCTCTTCAGCGATCCGAGTCGACACACCAGCCACAATAAGTATCGCCGCGGCCTGGACGTAATTGTCAGCACCGATTGTTTCCAGCCGGCGGGCCGTTCCAACAGCCACATAAAGCTTATCCGGCATCCTCACTATCACTCGGGCCACAGCTCGGGCGACAAGTCGATCATCGTCACGATCCATTTCTTCTCCTTTCTGTTAGAGAACTGCCATCACAATCATATCACACCTATGTTCTATCGGTCAAATCAAAGCCAATCTGCTATAATCCGACTATGGCATTTGTACATCTCCACAACCATAGCCACTATTCCCTGCTTGATGGATTGTCGAAAATTAGTGACATGGTGGCCAAAGCCAAAAAAATAGGTCTCACGGCTCTTGCTCTCACTGATCATGGCAATCTCTACGGCGCCATTGAATTTTACAAAGAATGCCGCGCCGCTGGCATTAAACCAATCATTGGCGTCGAAGCTTACTTGGCCAAACGTTCGCGCTTTGATAAGGAATCAAACATTGACAATCGTCGCTACCATCTCACCTTACTAGCATCTAATCTTGCCGGCTATAAAAATTTATTGAAGTTGGTAACCGCGGCCAATCTTGAGGGTTACTATTACAAACCACGCATGGATAAAGATCTATTGCGTCAGCATCGCGAAGGCATAATTTGTCTCTCGGGTTGTCTCGCCAGCGAGCTCTCGCGCACCATAGTCAATCAGGGTTACGACGCCGCGCGCGTGGTAGCGCTAGAGTATCAAAACTTGTTCGGTGCCGAAAATTATTTTCTCGAAATTATGTACCACCCCAAAATTGAGCGGCAAACAGAAGTGACGGAGGGAATTATAAAACTAGCGCATGAACTTAAAATTCCTCTAGTAGCCACTCAAGATGCCCACTACCTCGACCCCAGCGACGCCAAAGCTCACGATACTTTAGTAGCCATCCAAACAAATACCGACATCGAAGACACCAAGCGCTTCTCCAATCAGAACGAAGACTTTTCTTTTATTGATCCGGCCACGGCTGAACGCTATTTTGCCGCCGCGCCCGAGGCCGTTAGCAATACTGCCCTAGTGGCCGAGCGTTGCCAGTTAGAACTGGAGTTGGGTCGCTGGGTCTTTCCCGAATTCCCTTTGCCCGCCGGCACCACACCAGCCGATGAACTAACACGCTTAACCCGGCAGCGTCTCGAAGATTACCAAACGCGGTCACACGAGCGCGCCAACGAAGCTGAGACTCGTGCCAATTACGAACTTGGTGTTATTACCAAAAAAGGCTACGCGCCATATTTTTTAGTCGTGGCTGACATTATTAACTATGCTCGTGAGCATGGAATTTTTACCAACACTCGCGGCTCGGCCGCTGGTTCCTTGGTATCCTTTTTGCTCGGCATCACCAATGTTGATCCACTGGTGTACAAACTTCCTTTCGAACGTTTCCTCAACGCTGACCGACCATCACCGCCCGATATCGACATGGACTTTGCTGATCGCCGCCGCGATGAAGTGCTGGACTACGTGCGGCAAAAATACGGCACTGATCACGTGGCCCAAATCGGTACCTTTGGTTCCATGCTAGCACGTGGAGCGGTACGCGACGTGGCTCGCGCGCTCGGCCACCCCTACGGCGTAGGCGACAAAATTTCTAACTTAATCCCGCTCGGCTCGCAGGGCTTCCCCATGACAATTGAGCGCGCACTCAAAGCCACACCTGAATTAAAAACTTTGTACGACGGTGACTCATCGACAAAACAAATCATTGATCTAGCCCGCAAAATTGAAGGTTGTGCCCGACACATCTCCGTCCACGCCGCTGGCGTAGTCATTGCGCCCACACCGCTCACCGACTTTGTGCCTCTGCAATACGACCCTAAGGGTGGCAAAATTATTACTCAGTACGACATGCACGCGGTGGAGGATGCCGGCTTGCTCAAGTTTGACTTTCTCGGCATTCGCAACCTGTCGATTTTAGAAAACGCCATCCGAATTATTGCCGAAACTAGTCAGCAAAAAATCGACATCGAAAACATCCCGATCGAAGATAAAAAAACTTTTGCCATGCTGGCGCGCGGCGAGACCACCGGACTCTTCCAGCTAAACGGCACGGGCATGACTCGTTGGCTAAAAGAACTTAGGCCGACAAATATTTACGATATCAATGCCATGGTCGCCCTCTATCGCCCCGGGCCAATGGAATCAATTCCCGAATACATCAAACGCAAACACAAACCCTCATTAATTAAATATCTTGATCCGCGGTTGAAAGAAATTCTGGACCAATCATACGGAGTCATCACTTACCAAGACGATGTAATGATGATCGCCATCAAACTCGCCGGCTATTCTTGGACCGAGGCCGACAAATTACGCAAAGCCATGGGTAAAAAAATTCCCAAAGAAATGGCAGCGCAAAAAGAAGGCTTGGTCAAGGGCTTGGTGGCCAATGGTTTAGACAAGAAAAAAGCAGAGGAATTGTGGCAACTCATCGAACCGTTTGCCGCCTACGGCTTTAACAAAGCTCACGCCGCTAGTTACGGTCGCGTGGCTTACCAAACCTCATATCTCAAAGCTAATTATCCTAGCGAGTACATGACGGCCGTACTCTCGGCCGAGTCGGGCGATGTGGAAGAAATTTCCAATGTCATCAGTGAATGCAAAAAAATGAGCTTGCCGGTTTTGCCGCCCGACATCAACGAAAGTGTTGGCGATTTTACCGTGGTCAAAGATCCAGCCGGTGACAAAGTACGCTTTGGCCTCTATACCATTAAAAATCTGGGTGAAGAAATTGCCAACGTCATCGTGGCCGAGCGTCATGCCCGAGGACACTTCCGTTCTTTTGCCGACTTGCTAGAACGCGTCACACACAAAAACCTAAACAAAAAGTCTCTCGAGGCCTTAATTAAGGCTGGCACGGTGGACAGCTTGGGTGAAGAACGCGGACAACTTTTAGCCAATCTCGACGAGTTGCTTGAATATCATCGTGAAGTGAGTAAGCAGGACCACAGTCAAGTTTCACTATTTGGTACTCTCACCGTCGTGGCGACAGCACCACTCAAACTCAAAGCAAGTCCGCCGGCCAGCATGGAAGAAAAACTGGCTTGGGAAAAAGAATTACTGGGTTTATATCTTTCTGGTCATCCGCTCGACCGCTTTCGAGAAAAATTTGCTCAAGCCAAAGAACAAATCAAAGCGGCCAAGGCGGCGCGCGAGGGAACCTTAGCGATTGTGGCTGGAGTAATCGAGGAAGCCAAAGTCATCAATACGCGCAAGGGCGAACGCATGGCTTTTGTTCGGCTCGCTGACTTTAACGACAAAATTGAAGTGGTGGTCTTTTCTCGTTTATTTGATCAGTTTAAGCCCTTGCTTGAAAGCGAACGCTGCGTGGCAATACGCGGTCGCGTATCCTTTCGAAACGGCGAACCGAGTATCGTCGCCGATAGTTTGAAGGAGCTTGCATAAATTGCTAAGATAACCAAATGTCTGAAATACCTGCCAAGCCCGACCATCGCCAGCTCGGTCAAGAGTTGGACTTATTTGTTTTTTCCGATTTAGTTGGCTCGGGCCTACCACTCTGGACGCCGCGCGGCACGGCCATTCGTGATGCCGCCGACAAATTGGTGTGGGAATTGCGCCAACGGCGCGGCTATCAAAAAGTGGAAATTCCGCACCTTACCAAAAAGGATCTGTACGAGACCAGCGGCCATTGGACCAAATTTTCCGACGAGCTTTTCAAAATCACTAGCCGAGAGGGGCACCTTTTTGCTGTTAAACCGATGAATTGCCCGCACCATATCGAGATTTACCGGCGGCGACCGCAAAGCTACCGCGACCTGCCGATACGCTACGCCAATACCACCATGGTCTATCGCGACGAACAAACAGGCGAATTGGGCGGTCTCACGCGCGTGCGCTCCATCACTCAAGATGATGCTCACGTTTTTTGTCGGGCCGATCAGGCGAAAAGCGAAATCGAAAAAGTTTGGCAAATTATTGAAGAATTTTATGGCGCCGTTGGCTTTGATAAATGGCAAATCCGTCTCTCCTTTCACGACTCGCAAAAGATGGAAAAATACCTCGGCACCGAGATCGACTGGCAAAAAGCCGAAAATGTTTTGCGTGAAGTGGTACACGATCGTCAGGTTAACGCCGAAGAAGTGGCGGGCGAAGCGGCCTTTTACGGTCCAAAAATTGATTTCACCGCCATTGATCCACTTGGTCGCGAATGGCAATTGGCCACCATTCAACTTGACGTTAATGTGCCAGAGCGCTTTGATCTAACTTGCATTAATGAGCAGGGTGAAAAAGAGCGAATCATGATGGTGCATTGCGCCATCATGGGTTCGATCGAGCGCTTCGTGGCCACTGTTTTGGAATTTACTGGCGGCGCTTTGCCAATTTGGCTCGCGCCCGTGCAAACCATGATCCTCTCGGTGAGCGAAAAAGAAGTGGCCTACGCCGAGCGCGTGGCCACCGAATTACGTCAAGCCAATATCCGAGTTGAAACCAATTTTGATAATGAGACTCTGGGCAAAAAAATTCGCGGCGCCAAATTACAAAAGATTCCTTATCTGCTCATCATCGGCGCGGCCGAGGCCGTGGCCGGCAATATCACCATCGAAGATCGCGACACCGGCCAATCAAGTAAATCGTCCGTCTCTGATTTTCTGTCGCGTTTTAAATAAAAAAAACGAGCGGCTGTGTAAAACAACCGCTCAATTCGGCAACGACATCAATCGTTTGATCCTTTCATGATTAGCCGCCGTGCCAAGGGCGTGGACAATTATTCTCGGCCCAGTGGCTCGTTCCCAGCGGCGCCGACTAACCTGCAACCAGTGACCACTCTCGATCCGTACCCAATAAAAAACTTTCACCCCTTATCTCCTGCTAAACTCGAGAACTAATGACTTTTTTGATACTACCAACAAAAACCTACTCCGGCAATGTTTGTTGATTAAACCTACCTTCAATCAAGTTTTTTGCCTCTTTGGCCGCTTGGATTGGATTAACATTATCGTCTGACGAATCACCAGTCGTCACATTGTTTTCAAACAAACTCAAACTGTACCAAACCATTACTCCAATTATTCCCAACAACACAATTAGTTTGATCATTTTTACAAATCTTATTTAGTGAAGACTAAAACATGCAACATGGGAACCGGGGTTGCGGTGGAACTCAATAAAGCTTGCTCGGTAATTAATGTTAATCCTTCTGTCTTAGCTGCCTCTCGAACCTGTTCGACCGGTCGAAAAATATCGTACATCACGCTAGAAGAACCGTCGGTTAAATCTCTTACGGTTTTGGTTTCAACAGCGTCGCCCTCCAACTCTTTTATTATTTCCGTACTTACAAACCCAGCGCTTCTCAATTCTTTATCATTAGAAACACTGTAATCTTTGTCGCATACAATTAGATAAAACTGTCCCCCAGTGCGAAGAAGTTTGTTTACGTCACCAAAAGCTTCGCGCAGGTTTTGGATATGTTCGAAAACTAAAATTGCTATCGCCACATCAAAGGGCTCAACATTTTTCTCGGCAACTTCATTTCATGTTGATACCACCGAAATCGCCCATGGGTATTTATTACTGCTTATTGCAATATTTTTTGTTGACGGATCGATGCCAGTTACATCACTAGCGCCTCTTGTGCGTAACCAATCAAACAAGTGCCCGACTCCGGAACCGATATCAATTACTTTTTTCCCCTCTAAATAATCATCCTTGATGATTGAATCTAGAACATCACGAAAATATTTGCGAGCGTCTTCGGCACCCAAAACGGGCCAATTAATTTCCGGAGAATCGTACTGATGTGGGTTAGTCGCCCTTTCGGCTTTCATATAGAAATTCTCAATTTTTTCTCGGCTTTGGTGTGAGCGAGAGCGAGTTGGATGAGACGGTCAATTAGGTGCGAGTACGATATCCCGCTCTCGGCCCATAGTTTAGGATACATGCTGATATTAGTAAACCCGGGCATGGTGTTTATTTCATTAACATAAATTCGGCCGTCATTCTTGAGAAAAAAATCCACCCGCGCCAAACCCTCGCCACACAGGGTGGTGAAGGTTTTTACGGCTAGTTTTTGAATTTCTTTGACTATTTTTTGTGGAACCTTAGCTGGAATTTCCGTTACGGCCTCGCTCGCGCTGCTATATTTGGCCTCATAAGAATAAAAGCCACCTTTGACCAAAACTTCGCCAGGCACCGAAACTATCGGCTCGTCATTGCCGAGCACAGCACATTCCAATTCTCGACCGGCAATAAATTCTTCAATAATAATTTTGGTGTCAAATTTAAATGCGGTCTTAATAGCTTTGGCCAAAGACAATTCATCAACCGCCTTACTCACCCCCACCGACGAACCCATGTTGGCCGGTTTAACAAAAAGTGGTAAACCTAACCCCCGTCTTACCCGAACAAAACTAATTTTCTCACCAGATTTAAAAACCATAAATTTACCGACCGGAATACTGGCCTGACGTAACAGTCGCTTCATCACGTCCTTATCCATCCCCACGGCTGAGCCCAACACGCCAGCGCCAACAAACGGCACGCCAATAATTTTGAGCAAGCCCTGCACCGTACCGTCTTCACCAAATGGCCCATGCAAAATTGGGAATACTACGTCTATTGAGCTAAAAAATTTTTCCCACGAACCACGAATTGGCCACTGACCAGTCTTACCAATTTTAACTGGTACCACTTCGTACTTACTTTTGTCCATGGCCGCAGCCACGTTCTTAGCCGAACGGAGTGATACCTCATGCTCCGCCGACTTACCTCCCGACACCACCGCCACGCGAATTTTTTTCCTCAAGTTATTTTGAACTAATTATATCATTCGCTCGGATTTTGCACACGACTAACTTTTTCAATTGAGAAGCAAATTTTGCTATTATCAAATCATGGAGAAAGACTTTTTGAAGTGGCACAAAAAGAAAGAGAAGTTACATAACGAGGGCGCGCGGGTGTTTTTCCACGAGCGTGAGGTCTGGTGGTGCTCACTCGGTTACAATGTTGGTTTTGAGCAAGATGGCAAAGGTTACAACTTCGCTCGTCCGATCATCATTTTCAAAAAGTTCAACAATGAAGTTTTTTGGTCTATTCCACTGACCAGAAAACGCAAAGGCGGTAAATTCTATGTGCCAGTAGATTTAAGTGATGGCGAGGAACGCTCGGCTATCATTTCTCAATTACGATTAGTGGATGCCAAGCGGTTGCTCGATAAATTTGCCGTTTTGAAAACCGAGGATTATGCCAAAATACAAAAAGCGGTCATCAAACTTTGCCAGTGATAACCGCTTTTGCGTTTTCTATCCGCCGAGGCGGATGAGGCCGAAACCGTTTGTATTCCCATAATAGCAAATACTCAAACGGCGTCAAGGGGTCAGAATGTGCCTTGAAATAATGGTTATTTGACATAGCCAAAACACTTGACAAGTTTAGGGCGATGTGCTAAACTAGCATTAGTAAATCGTTGCAAATTGTTCGTGGTGAGCGTTCACCACCTTGACAACAGAATGGAACCCGTTTTGGCCAAGCTTGGCCAGAGGAGAATTAGAGATGATTATGATTTGTTGTATTTCTTTCATGGTCCTGATCGGTTTGTGCGGTCTGCAGGAAGAAAGTTTACAGAACCGACGCAACAAGATCTTTCTTGTTGGTTGGTTCGGTGGGGCTGGAATTGCTGGTGTGATTTTGGGAGGATTTGTTATGATGTATACACATTCGCTTCCACCCCTGTCACACGAAAGGAAAAATCTCGACGAACAAACCCCCGGCCAGCTGTACAGAGCGTGGGAACAAAAAGCAAATGAGATAGTCAATCGTTTGCAGGCGGGCAACATTGTTAATCTGCGTGGGGGTGAACATCTTTGCTTCCAAAAAATTGTGGACGGTGTGTATCGCTTCCACGACCAAACAAACAAAGAGAAGGAATTGTTTATTTCCAAGGAAAGTTTGGTTTTTGCCCTCAACGAAGTTGAGAATCAACCAAGCACTTTAACAAAGGAATAGTTGCCATGCACCCGAATTTGCTTGATTTGACTAAAGTCGGAATGTTTCTCTCGGCCTTGGTTGTAGTTTTTGGTTCCTATTTTTGGTTGGGAGCAAAGGAGGATCTCGAAACCATTACCAACTATTACACGAACAAGAGTTCTTCCTCCACGCCTCGAGTTTTGCGTAGAAAAAGAGTTATGTTGGAAGGGATGTTATGTTTCGTAACATGCCTAGTCGTCTTTTTCCACCAATGACCAGATGGTCCACTTTCCAGAAGTGGTGAACAAAATCTGGAACCCGTACCTTGTGTGCGGGTTTTTCTTTTTCGTAATCGAAATTTTTGATAAACTAAATTTGGTCCGCCCGAAGCCCCAGCGCCCATTCCGAAATCAAAAAACCCACGCCAAACAAAAAGCATGGATTGGCGCTGGGGCGGAGGGCGGACGCCGAGGGTACTCCCGAGGCGTGGCGGGATGAGTTAGTTTTGCTGGAAAAAAGTTCGCGAAAAGGATATGATTAGATCATAAAAACATAGTCACCGATGCTTCGCATCTGGTTCCTTGTTTTTATGACCCCACCGGGAATCGAACCCGGATTACCAGCTTGAGAAGCTGATGTCCTAACCGTTAGACGATAGGGCCCTCCGATTTTTGCTAGCAAAAATCGCGAGTCCGCGATTCCGTAAACGGAATCGGGACCGATACTTATCCTACTGATTTTTCAATAACCTTTCAATCGCCGCGCGACTTTTCCATTTTTTGATCTGATATTCTCTGGCTTGAGCTTCACTTCTGGTGCCATGATTTTCTTGATAGATTAATTGGCAAGGTAACTTGTTTTTGGTAGAACGAACTTTTGCTTGTTCGTGTGCAAAAATACGTTGAGATAAATTGCCAGTACTACCAATGTAATAAGAATTGTCACTTAATTTTAAAATATACGTGCTATACATCTAATGAATGAGGGGCTGATGTCTCCCGTCCCGACTTGTCGGGACGTGGATCCGCGATTCCGTTTACGGAATCGGGACTAACCGTTAGATATTACCTATTTAACCAGTCGCGGTCTTGCCTGACAAGCAGTTCTGCGCGCCGGGCCGGCTCGGCCATAACCTCCAGTACGGCGCGCTCGAGACGCACGGCCTGCGAGGCTTTAAACAAAACCAAGTCGCCGGGCTGGAGAAAGTTTTGCAAAAACTGCCCAACTTCATTCGGCTCATCAAAATGTTTCATTTTGCGTTTGCCAAACCTCTTTTTATCAGCCGCCTCGGCAATAAATTTAGCTCGCGGTCCAACGGTAATTAAAAAATCAGCCACCGCCGCGGCCGCCACACCGGCGGCGCGATGCGCCGCCATGGTTTGCGTGCCGAGTTCCAGCATATCGCCGAGCACCACAATACGCCGACCGGTGACGGGAATTTTTTTGACCAGCTCCAGCGCCGCTACCAATGCCGCCGGCGAAGAATTATAAGTGTCATCAATCAATAAGGTATTTTTAATCCCGGGGAGCGAACGTAAACGACCGGGCGGCGGTACAAAAGTGGTCATTGCCTCCGTCATTTTGAGCCACGACAATTCCAGTGCCTGACCAACCGCCAAAGCCGCCAACACAGCTTGGGCTTGCTCACGCGCTAAAATCGCCGGAATTGAAAGCGGGATGGAATTCGAACCATAATTGATCTTGAAACTCAAACCACGTGGCCACATCTCCCCATCAGCGCCAGCAATTAAGTGGTCGTGCGAGGCTCGAACATCCCCACCCCCAAACCCGTAACTTAGAATACGAATCTGGCGTTCGGCCCAATGATTGGCCAATGACTTTTTTACTCCAGCAATACGCTCATCGTCATGATTCAAAATCGCGATTCCTTTTTTCTTTATCGCCGCCAACAAAAAACTTTTCTCCCGTGCCACGGCCTCGGCGGTGGCGAAAAACTCGATGTGGGCCGGCACCTCCGGCAAAGCAGTTAATATCGCCATGTCCGGTCGAAGCCAAGCAATGATCGAAGCTATGTCACCCGGGCGATCAGCTCCCACCTCCAACACCAACCACTTGGGATAATGATTGGGCCAAAAAACCAACACCAAACCCTCGAGCAAATTCTTGATCCAGCCCGCCGGCCTCCGGCCGGCGCTGTCGCAACCCAAAATTGTCAACGGCAAACCCAAATCGCTGTTATAACTTTTTTGACTCCGGCCTGTAGGATAAAAATGGTTCAACAAATGATAGACAGCATCCTTAGTGGTAGTCTTACCCACACTGCCCGTCACTGCCACGATTTTGGGTCGATACTTGATGAGCACCAGCCGCGCCTCCCAACGCAAAAGAGTGGAAATTATTTTTCTAAAAAAAGATTTAAACATAATAATTACTGAGCGACTCGATCGGGTGATACTTTATAGTAGTTTAACAAAAATTTGGCTAGATTCATAAACGGATCTGTTAACGTTTCAGAAGCATAATTAGCCCCCACCGGTTCCACTTGATAAATAAAAACTAGAAAACGCGGGGCTTTGGCAGGAAAATATCCAAAGAAAGAATGGAGGAAGCGGTCGGTGTGATAGCCGCCAGTGGTAGGATCGGCAATCTGAGCAGTACCGGTTTTCGCGGCGATACTGTGATTTGGTAACTTGGCTCGACCACCGGCCAATGTCTCATCCACAATCTTAACCAACATGGTGGTAATCGTTGCCGCGGTTTCTGGCTTAATAACTTGTCTCTGCATTAATGGCTCGAGGTCTTCGGCTGGGCGAAATAAATAATCGAGGCGCTTCACCACATATGGACGCATGAGACGCCCGCCGTTGGCTAAAACCCCAAGTGCCCGGACAATATTAATTGGTGTAACAGCTATCCCCTGACCAAAAGAGGCAGTAACGTAATCAACCTCCTGCTGACTGTCAAGATTGCTCACTAAACCAAAACTCTCGTTAGGCAAATCAATATTCGTTATCTCGCCCAACCCAAAGTCCAGAAAATAGCGACGAAATTTATCGTGCCCCAATTTTGTGGCCGCATAGACTGCGCCAGTATTAAGCGATTGACTCAACACTTCCTGCATAGTTACTTGGCCGTGGGCGCGACCATCATGGTTCGTGATGGTTAAACCATTTAGAGTCACCGAACCAGTATCAATATAAGTTGAACTTGGCGTCACAACACCAGTATCAATCGCGGCGGCCAGAGTCAGGGGTTTTAAGATTGAGCCCATTTCCCACACGTCTTCAACTAGCGGATTCTTTAGCGGCTCTATTGATTCCTGCTTTTTTCCAGGATCAAAGTCGGGTCGAGCCCCCATAGCCAAAATCTGTCCGGTGGCCGGCTCGAGCACCACAATACCACTGGATCGACTATGCCATCGCTCCGTGATGGCAGTTAATTGCTCTTCCACAAATGATTGCACCACCGGCTCAATAGTTGTAACTAAATCAGCTTCTTCGCGACTGTGTCGACCGATAAGCGTATCGCCCAAACCGCTAAAAATTTCGGTAAAAAAACTAGTGAACGACAAATTATTCTGACGGACTAGATAAGAATCGTAGCGCCGCTCCAAACCATACCGCCCGGCAAACAAATCATCTTCATAACCCATAAAACCAATGGTGTGACTAGCCATACGCCCAGCTGGGTAGGAACGCCAGCGATCCGGCACGATTTGCACGCCCGCCAATTTTAAAGACTTTATCTTTTGCCCCAGATCTGTTGGCAGTCGCGTGGCAATTTCTTCATATGGATCCCGGACCTTACTTGCCCGAGTCGTAAAATCGTCTTGATCAAGACTTGGAATAATTTGCCGCAAAATATTAAAAGTGCCCATCGAATCAGTAAGCCGACTGGGATTGATGGCCAAAGTATAACCAGTCTGAGTGGCCGCCGCTCGAGTTAGTTGACCGTCACGCGAAGAAAAAAATATCGTCCCCCGATCAAACAACGTGCTAGCTGTTTGCGACTGATCAACTGCGCGAGCACGATAATAATCGCCCCGCACTACCTGTATAAAAAAAAGCTTCGCGCCGATAATTCCCGCGAACAAAATCACCATCAGCGCGAGGAGCCTGATCCGCCACCGAAAATCCACGACCATGATTAGGGACGATAAACGAGTCCGCTCTGAGCCAAACTAAGCGCTGTGGCGCTAATAAAAGGGGAACTAGCCGGCGTGCGATAAGCAAACAATGAGCGACTGGTAGCATCTTCGAAGCCTAGGCTATAGGCATAATCCATGGTAATGGTGGCCGCTTTTTTCGTAAACTGTGACTCCAACAATGCTAATTCGGCCGACAATCGCTCGCTTTCATTTTGGTGATGTTCGTAAGCGGCAGCCGTTAAAACTAAATTATTGACTAAATATAGGTAACCAGCGGCCAACAGCAAATTCACCGCCAAAAAGCTAAAAAGCATGCGCCGGCGAAATTTAAAATTTATAGAAGATGTTTTCATTGTAATTTGTGAATGAGTCTTAATACGGCGCTGCGTGAGCGAGGATTAAGCAAAATTTCGGCCCGACTGGGAACGATCGGCTTATCTAACCGAATAGTCTGACGATTGATGTGACGATGCTCGCTAACGAAATTTTTAACGACTCGCGCCTCAAGACCATGAAAGGTAAGGAGGGCGATCAGGCCTGGGACTTGTAAACGGCGCCACGCCTGATTGAGTGCCAAACGCAAAGAACCAAGTTCGTCATTGACAGCAATACGTAGAGCCTGAAAAGTCTTAGTGGCAAAATGTAATCGTCGCCTTGTGTACCAGTCTGGCACCGCTTCCTTGATCACCGTCACGAGATCAAAAGTGGTCTGAAATAATTTGCCGCGCCGGGCCGCGACAATGGCGGCGGCAATACGACGTGCAAATTTTTCTTCTCCGTAAGCGTAAATAACGTCAGCTAGAGTTGCTTCACGCCAAGTGTTAACTACGTCGGCTGCCGTCAGATCTGCTTCGGTAACATGGTCATGAAAGGTCATCAGTAGTGGTTCATTGCGCTGAAAAGAAAAACCTCGCCCAGAAACTTCCAATTGATCTGAGCTCAAACCCAAATCAAAAAAAATGACGCGGGGTTGAGCTTTTAGGCGATCAAGAACATGATCCAAGTGGCGAAAATTCTCGACCACCAAATCAAAGCGGCAAGCCGCGCCCGCCAACACCGGCCGCGCCAGATTAATAGCTCGCGCGTCAGCATCAATGCCTATAAACCAACCGGTGTGACCCAAAGCGCCACACAAAGCCTCGCCATGGCCGGCGGCATTTACCGTGGCATCCACAATCACGTCCCCGACTTTGGGCCGGATGGCCGCGATAACCTCGTCTTTCATAACTGGTTGATGCACAGTTACCGTCATATGATTAAATTGCACCGATCTCGCCGAGTTTTTCTGCCAATACATCGGCCTGACGACCCAAACGCGACTTATATTCCAACCAACGCTTTTCATCCCAAATCTCTACCCGGTCGTGCAAACCAGCAATGACCACTTTATTCTTGAGGCCAGCAAACTCTTTAAGAAAATCGGGAATTAGCACGCGCCCCAAACCGTCCACATCACTCTCCACCGCTCCCGCCAACATAAAACGGTTGAAGCCGCGAGTGTCGGCCGCGCCGAGTGACAGATTGCCTAAACGTTCGGCCACTTTTTGCCATTGACTCATTGTGTAAATGAACAAGCAATTGTCGAGACCATTGGTAATCACTACGCGCCGCCCCAGTTCTTTTCGAAACTTAACCGGAACGGCTAGCCTCTTCTTGGGATCGAGAGTATGACGATATTCACCAATTAACATAAAACATCACATCCCACTTTATCCCACTTGAGAGGAAGTATAAACCACTTTGACCCACTCACCAACCATAGTTATCCACAAGCATTAAGCCGCCGTGAAGTGTCACGGCGGCTTTTTAAGCACACGGATAATTATTTAGTTTTTGGGCCGTAGAGTGGGAAAATAAATGACTTCGCGGATGTTGGCCACATCACCAAGCAACATAGCTAAACGATCAATGCCGATACCCACACCGCCAGACGGCGGCAAACCATATTCCAACGCCTCAATAAAATCCTCGTCCAGTTTTTGCCCATCATTATCCCCGGCGCGACGCATTTCCTCTTGACGTGCGAAGCGCGCGCGTTGCTCCAGCGGATCATTGAGTTCTGAAAAGGCCTTAACCAATTCCAGTCCACCAGCCACCAGCTGAAAGGCGTCAACTAAGGTTGGGTCATCTTCGCGCGCCTTAGCCAGTGGCAAGTAGTCTCGCGGATAATCAACGACAAAAGTCGGCTGGATTAATTTTGGCCGACAAACCTTTTTATAAATTAAATCAAAAATCTTTTCCCGGCTAGATCCTGACTCAAACACTAGGCCAAGTTGATGCGCCTTGACCACCAATTCCTCGTCGCGCACGGTCACCGGATCAGTAATCAAAGCGTAACGCTTAAGTAAATCATAATACGTTACTGACTTAAATTTTTCGGCAAAATTTATCACCTCACCTTGATATTTTACCTCCAATTCTCCGGCTGTTTTTTTAATTACGAAACGCAACAATTTTTCCACCTGTTCTCGTTGGGCCGCGGCATCAGACCAAGCTTCGTAAAATTCCAACATGGTAAATTCGGGATTGTGCGTGAGATCAATACCTTCATTCCGAAAATTTCGCGACAACTCATACACACGCGGCAACCCGCCCACCACCATACGCTTAAGATAAAGTTCGGGCGAGATGCGCAAAAAAAGGTCAACGTCGAGTGCTTGATGATGAGTGACAAAAGGTTCGGCCGAAGCTCCGCCCGCCAGTGTCTGCAACATCGGCGTTTCCACTTCCACAAACCCCGCCTTGTCCAAAAAAGCCCGGGTCGCGGAAATCATTTTGGCGCGGCGAACAAAACGCTCTTTAACCACCGGCTCCATCAAACTGTCGAGATAACGACGACGAAAACGCTCCTCGACATCCTGCAAACCATGCCATTTGTCAGGCAAGGGGCGCAAACTTTTAGCCAGCGGTCGCCACTTTTTTACTAATAGAGTTTTTTCTTCTCGGCGCTTAGTTAAAAACAATTCTCCACTCACTTCCACTATATCTCCCACATCAACCGTATCGGCAAAAAAATCGGTTTCCTCTTCACCAAGCTCATCGCGACGAAGTAAAATTTGTAAACGGCCAGTGCCGTCATCGAGATCAAAAAAAATCATCGCGCCTTGCGCCCGCAACGCCATAATCCGACCTGATAAAACCAGAGATTTACCAGCAGTCGTCAAATCAGCAAAATCCGCTATCACTTCACCTAAGTCACGATCATGTGTGGCCCGAATGGGGTATGGAATTAAACCTTTTTCGTGCCAGCGCTCCAGTTTTTTGATCCGCTCCTGCCGAATAGTGTCCAGCGATGCCATTTAGTATTTAGTCAATGGAAATAATCTGGTACTTAACCGGACCGCGCGGGGTAATTATTTCTACCAAATCGCCTGGCTGACGGCCCAACAAACCTTCACCCAACGGCGAGAGGTAAGAGATTTTGCCTTTTTTAATATCGGCTTCCTCCGAACCAACGATCATCACCCGCCACTCACTGCCATCGGGCTTTTTAACCAACAGCCCAGACCCAACTTCCACCTTTGAACTGTGATGACTGGAAACGATAACCGAGTTTTTTAAAATATTTTCGATTTGGATGATACGGTTTTCGGTGTCGGCTTGTTCATCGCGCGCGGCATGGTACTCCGCATTCTCGGCCAAGTCACCCATAGATTTGGCAAACTCGAGACGGTCAGCCACGGCCCGACGCTTATTAGTTTTTAGTTCAACCAATTCGGCTTCTAGCTCCTTGCGTTTCTCCTGACTGATATATTCCTTATCTTGCCGCATGTCGCCATTCTAGCTTAAATATCCCGCGGGGTCAAAAAGATGGCTGTAAATAATCCGAGGCCTCAGCATGGAGCCAATCGAGCATTTGGCGCATCACATAAACACCACCAACGAGGTTTTCCTTCGGTCCCCGTTCCATCACCACGGCGAAGGCGTAACGCGGTGCCTCGTAAGGGAAAAAGCCGAGCGCCCAAGAACTGGTTTCGGTTTTTTCCACCCCTAGTTCGGCCGTGCCAGTTTTGGCCGCCACTTGGACATAGGGCACACTCAAGCCCATGCCTGTGCCCTCCTCAACACCGCGACGCAAGCCGCGGCGCACGATCTCAAAATCATCGGCCAAAAATGGTAAATTGGTAAATTTAATTTCCTCGGGCCGCAGGTCATATTGCACACTCGGCATCAGTAATTTTCCACCATTGGCAATGGCGGCCATCATTCTCACCATATGTAGAGGCGTGACCTGAAAGCCATACTGGCCAATAACCGTGTGGTAAGTGTCGCCCAGACGCCACGGTTCGCCAGCAAACTGCTTGGCCTTCCAGGCCGGTGTAGGGATCACACCAGACGCACTAGAGCCTAATTCAAACTCAATGGGCTGGCCTAAGCCAAAAAGTCGAGCGTATTTTTCGATGCCACTGATGCCTATACCTCGCTGGTCTTCATAACCACCACCGATTTCATAAAAATAAACATTTGATGACATGGCCAAGGCTCGTTCCATGTTAACCAAACCATGCGCTTTCCAATCCTTAAACACTGATGGCTGATCAGGAAAATAGGGATTGGGCACCGTGAGTGCGCCGGTACTTAAAATTTCTTTATCCGGACTGATAACTTTTTCCGCTAAGGCACCCAAAGCCATAATTGGTTTAACCGTCGATCCGGGCGTGTATAAGCCATCAACAATACGATTAAGAAAGGGTTTAGAAGCGTCATTAAGATAACCGCTAATGGCCGCCCGATCTTGACCGCGAGACAAAACATTGGAATCGTACTCCGGGTAACTGGTGGCGGCTAAGAGTTGCCCGGTACGCACATCCATGATTAATCCGGCGCCGCCAGTAAAACCTTTTTCCAACGACAAGTTTTTTATCGTCTCAAAAAGTTTAGTCTGTATTCGTGAGTCAATACTCAATTTTAAACCCTGACCATCTTCTGGTGCTTGATAAAGGTAGTCCGAAGAAATCTGTCCCTGCACGTTGACTTCCTCCACCTTGAGTCCACTCCTACCACCCAACAATCTATTAAAAGCCCGTTCAGCGCCGGCACGACCAATATAACTTTTGGGGTGATAGCCACTCGTGGCAATTTCTTCTTCGCGCGGGTAACTAACATAGCCAAGCAGGTGACCAAAGCCACCGCCCGGAACGTAAGCACGCCCGGCACCATCGTTCCAAGCTAGCTCAATACCAATTCGATCGTAAATCACGCCGCGCTCGGGGAAAATTACAATCTGACGCAAAGTGTTATCAATACTAAGTTGATTAAATTCAGCGCCGCGAGTAATTTGCAAATCAACCGCCCGGCCAGCCATAGCCAAACTAGCCAAGACCGTTAACACGCCGACGAGATAAAACATCGTTTTGGTAATTGGTCGTTCCAACTGCCCCTCAAACTGCTGAGTATCGAAATCAGGCAGATTGGTCGAGTCCATAAAGACCTCGTCTGGTTCAAGAAGCCGACGATTTTTCGATTTAAACCACATAAATACGCCGGCGCCAGTGTGGCCAAAGCCAAAACCAAAAAGCCACAACGACTGTGGGCCAAAATTGCCAACCTGCCCATCCCACCCCGGGCCAACCGTACGACAAATCAAAAATCAGCATACCAAGAGGCGCCTCAAAAAAACGTTGATATAATGGCACACCAATAGCTATCAATAAAGTAAAAAACCACCAGGGGCCCAAAAGCAGAGCCAGAACTAAAATTAGATCATAAAGCCAACGCGGCGGGGTAAATCTCCACATAATTAAGTTCGTAAATATTGACTGGGGTCTTGAAAATAATTTCCTGAAAAGAATCGGCCGGGGTCTTTATCGTCTCGGCCACCACGCCGAGAGTAAGCATCCGATCAGGAGCGACGACGCGTACGGGAGCGCCAGAACTAACTTCCAAACTACGAGGTAGACGAATCGAAAAATTCCCACCACCCTGACCTCGAGCCAAACTGACCACCTCGTCATCCCCCACCCGCACTGGCGTTTCCACTCCGGGAAGGGAGAAAAGTTTAACCTTGGCGGTACGACTTGCCACGGCCGCTATTTGCCCTAAAGCAATTTGACCATCAACCACCACCCAATCTCCCACCGTTAAAGGAACGCTAGAATTATCATGCCCCAAATCAATAAGCAGCGCATCGTAAGGTGATTGACTGGCTCGGCTTAACACCCGAGCCATGGCCACTGGCTTACCTTCAGCCGGTTGACGACCGAGCAAAGCCGCCAATCGGTGATTTTCTTCAACCAACAAACGGTAACTAGCTAAAATTACATTGCGCCGCTCAATCTCCGACCGTAACTGCCGGTTTTCGACCTGCAAATTGGATTTAGTCACAAACAGCACTCGCCAACCTGTTAATTGACGCTCCAACCAACCGCCTGTTCGCCAACCAACGTCTAGGGTGTTGATCATCGGGCCAGATAACAAGCCGCTCAACCATGACCCGGCGCTGGCCAAAAAAAGAATGGTAACAATGAGCAACGCTAAGCCTCCCCAGCGATGCCAAGCGGTTAACCAAGCTGGAGAACGCCTATTGAGGTGGGAGAATTTCTTCATCGTCAAGCAATAATTCTCGATAAGCATCAAGATCCTCTAGAATCAACCCCATGCCTCGCACCACGGCCGTCAGCGGATCATCGGCCAACTGCACTGGAATTTTGAGCTCTTGCTCCAATAGTTCTTTCACTCCACTCAAAAGCGAGCCACCACCAACCATGATGATTCCCTTGTGCATAATATCGGCCAACACCTCCGGTGGTGTAGATTCCATAACTTCCTTGATCGCATCAACCAAGCGACTAACCGAAACAATGATCGCTTCGCGAATATCAGAATCAGTCACCACCACTTCTTTAGGCAAACCGGTTACCAAATCACGACCACGCACGGCTGATTCCAAAGATTCTGGCGGTTTAAAAACCGACCCAATGGCCATTTTTACTTCCTCGGCTGTTTTTTCGCCTAATAAAATTTTAAACTCGTCACGAATGTAGGTGATAATATCTTGATTTAGTCGGTCACCAGCCACACGCAAATTTTTGGACCGAACAATTCCACTCAGCGAGATCACCGCGATGTCAGCCGTACCACCGCCCAGATCCACGATCATATTGCCGGCCGGTTGTTGGATCGGCAAACGAATACCAATCGCTGCCGCCATTGGCCCTTCAATAATGTGCACCTCGCGCGCGCCGGCACCAATGGCCGCGTCACGCACAGCCCTTATTTCCACATTAGTTAGACCGGAAGGAACACCAACGATCACCCTCGGACGCAACAATTTGCGCGGCGGTTGACGCATAACCCGACGCAAAAAATAAGCCAGCATTTCCTCCGTCACCTCAAAATTGGAAATCACACCGTCGATAATCGGATGAGTAACAACAATGTGCGCCGGCGTGCGACCAACCATCTGTTTGGCGTCATTGCCGATGGCCACCACCTGACCAGTTTTTTGATTAAGCGCCACAATCGACGGCTCATTTATCACCACCCCCTGACCTTTGACATAAACCAGAGTGTTAGCGGTACCGAGGTCGATACCAATGTCGTGAGCTAAGCTTTGATACCAACGCTGAAACATGTTTAGCGCCCCAACAGTTCACTCGGGAACATCAGCTGCACCTCTCGACTAGATCGCTGTTTAACTTCCACCTGACCAGTAGTCAAAGTTTTGGCACTCATCACCAATCGGCGCGGTAAACCAATGAGATCGGCATCAGCAAACTTTTCACCAGCACTAACCGCTCGATCATCATAAAGCACCCGCCAACCAGCAGCCCCGAGGTCAGAATACAACTTGTCGCCAGCGGCACGCACGTCGGCATTTTCCGGACCTAAAATTAACAGATGGAGATCAAAGGGGGTTACCGCTTCGGGCCAAACCAAACCACCATCATCAGAGAGCACTTCGGCCAAAACCCCAAGCGTCCGAGTAATCCCCAGACCATAGCAACCCATTACCGGCCGCTCCAACTGGCCAGACTCACTCTTGTAACACAAATCAAAGGCCTCGGTAAAACGAGTTTTAAGCTTAAAAATATTTCCCACTTCGATCGCCCGCTCAACACGAAGTTTGGCTACCGGCGTATGGCAGCCAGAACACTCGCTAACTTCATTAACAATCTCGCTATTTATCGCCAGACGGCAATTATCACAAACATGGATCGTATCTTCACCCGCCGGCGTAATCACTTGAAATTCTTCGGAGTGTGGCGCGAAAGCGCCACCACTGGCCAGAGTCAAATATGTATATCGACCCAAACCAAGTTGCTCAAATACGTTCCGATAAGAATTCGCTACGCGAGCATAAAATTGATCCAAATCGGCCGGCGTACGGTGGAAAGAATATAAGTCTTTCATCACGAACTCACGACCACGCAACAGACCTGACTTGGCACGTTTTTCGTCACGAAATTTGGTTTGAAATTGGTAAACGCTAATCGGCAAATCGTGATACGACGACAAAAAATTTTTTAACAATGGAGTAATAACCTCTTCATGTGTTGGCCCGAGGATAAAATCCTTCCCCGAACTATCTTTCAATTTGTAAACATCAGTGAAGGTGTCCCATCGACCAGTAGCTTGCCAGTTGTCCTTAGTCTGCAGGGCCGGCATCAACATCTCAATCGCTCCCAAACTAGTAAGTTCCTGGCGAACGACGGCCTCAATTCGTCGCAAAACTAGCAGACCCAGAGGTAAATATGAATAAACCCCAGAAGATTCCTTATTAACAAAACCGGCTTGAATTAGAAGTTCAGCGTTACGCGAGGCTTCATCCTTGGGAGCTTCACGGCGAGTGCGAGCAAACAGCTCTGATTGGCGCATGCCCCCATCTTAACGGCTTATTTTTTGATGGTCAAACTATTGATGATCGGCGGAGTCACTGGATGGTCACTGCCGTCCTGATGAGTTGGTAAATTACTGATAGTCTCAACGACCTCGAGGCCCGAAATCACTCGACCAAAAGCCGTGTGTTTGCCGTCAAGCCAAGGTGTGGCGTCAGCTGTAATGATGAAAAACTGCGAACCATTAGTATGGGGACCAGAATTGGCCATGGCCAACACGCCACGAACCAACTTTTCGTCATTAATTTCGTCGGCAAAAGTATAGCCCGGACCACCAGTGCCGTGCACAGCACGATTGGTTGGATCAGTTTTAGTTAATGGATCACCGCCCTGTATCATAAAATTTGATATAACGCGGTGGAAATGCGTGCCAGCGTAAAAATTATCCGTGGCTAGGAGAAGAAATTTTTCCACCGTCGCTGGTGCTTTGTTGGGCCAAAGCTCTAACTCGATCTTGCCCAAACTGGTGTCCATTATCACTACCGGATTACCCGTTGTCGAAACTTCACTAGGCGTAGACGACATGGGAATCACTAGTGCCACCTTTCGGTTGTTTCTCAAAACCAAGATCACCGCCAAAACAATTATTATCACAACTAAACCAATCGTAAATTTATTTCCCATATTTTTTATTCCCGCGATATAAACCTTTAATTAAATTTTTAAGCGCCCGCGCGCCGCGCCGCACCACCGTGGAGCGCTTGGCCCGAGACGACTTAAACTCATTAACAATTTCGTCTTTAACTAGATCAATAGCGGCATAGAGATCGTCATTAAAACTCTCGGCCCGCAGATCGCATCCCGACAAATGGAGGTTGATCTCGGCGCGGAAAACCTCACCATGTTTATGGTGCCGACTATCTTTACCAACCTCGACTTGAAGCACGGACTCGGCATCATGTTGATCTACCAATCGAGCAAGACTATTTAACTTATCTTCAAGATAAGCACGAATGGGCGGTGTAAGTTCAATATTGGTACCTTTAATATTAATTTTCATGCGGCGATTATAGCACTGCTTTAGTGAAAATAATAAAAACTACGAGAACTAACGCTTGGAAAGCCAAACCAACGTATGGCCGACCGACCAAACGCCGATCGGTATGAATCCATAGATGAAAACGCTGGAGCGAACGAAGTGGTTCGTGCGACCACAAAAAATAAGCCATCTGCAAAGCATCCGGCAACATAGCCGCCGCGGCGCCCAGCGCCGCGAGCGGCCAAGGCGTAAAAATTAACATAGCAAACGTCAAACCAACTATTCCGTCCAGACTAATTTTAGTTAGATCAACAATAAGCGCACGTCCGGAATTAAAAACCACCCGTAGACGATCACCGGGGTGCTTGTTAGTTGACAGTAGCTGATAATCCCAGTGAGGGAGACTGTCGAGTAAAAAATGACTGGCAAAAGCTAAGCCGAATCCGCCAGCGACGGATTCGGTCGACATTAAACTAACCAGACCAGCGCCAACAACAGCGTGAGTCGCCAGAATCATAACCTAGTATAACAAACCCGGTCGGAGTATTCACTGCCGACCGGGAAAAATGGGTGTAATGGGTTCTACGAAACCAAACGCCGCAACACCATCCTAGGTATTACGGATCAGATCACGAGGGCAAACGTCATCACTCCACCAGCCGTTATCGAAACGGCGACACTGGCGACAAATCGTTTTCTCAAACCGAGCCTGTCGTCGCGGGTTGGGACTGTGTTTTTTTTGCACCTTCCCACAAGCGTCGTAGCCCATTGTTTTGAGAAAACGTCCTGCCTCAAAATGGAGAAAGAGATGATAACGGCCACCAAGAGATCTGTCTAACATGCTTTTGGCCCTCACCAAAAGAACCACGCTTCGATCGAGCCTTCCATAACCCGATCTCCTCTGTTTAGGTATTGTACTGAGTTACTTTTATATGTCAAATCCCCTCCCGCCTTAATTCTTCGACTAGTTTTCTGGCTTGACGAGATAGTTTTGACGGTGTTTTGATCATCACGCGGATTAGCAGGTCGCCGCGCTTGCCGCCGCGCAATGGCACGCCCCGATCTTTTACCTTAATCACATCGCCATGGTTAACGCCCTCCGGAACCTTAACCTTAATATTACCGTCCAAGGCTTCAACAGTGTAATCGTTGCCAAGCAAAGCGTCAGTTAATTTAATCGCGAGATCAGTTGTTAAATTGTTACCATCACGACGCCACATTGCGTGTGCTTCAACATGAACTTTGACATACAAATCGCCCGTGACTCCGCCGCGTGTCGCCTCACCCTGACCAGACAAGCGGATCATCTCACCGTCACTGATGCCGGCCGGCACGACAATTTGGATTTCCTCATTCTTCTTCACTACACCATGACCCGCGCATTCCGGACATTTTTTGTCCGACATTTCGCCCGTGCCCAAACAATTTTGACATTCGCGAACTGTAGTAAAAGAACCAAGCAAAGACTGGCGTGTTTCGTGAAGTTTGCCACGACCCGCACAAACCTGACATTTGATCATGGCGCTACCCGGTGCGCCCCCCTTACCCTGGCATGTTGAACAAACACTAATTTTGGAAATAATTACTTTGCGTTCAGTCCCAAAAACAGCTTCAGCAAATGAAATTTGAATATCGACTGAAATGTCGCGGCCGCGCCGGCCGCGACCGCGACCGCCAGCTCGACCGCCAAAAAAATCACTGAAAATGTCGCCCAAGTCAAAGGCCGCGCCCGTTCCACCCATGTTGCTAAAATCAAAATCAAACCCAAAACCTCCAGCTTCGGCACCAGACGCGCTGCCCGATCGGCCACCACCCGAAAAAACATTACCGTAGGCATCATATTCCGCCCGACGTTGGTCATTAGAAAGGACTTGGTAGGCCTCATTGACTTCTTTAAATTTCGCCTCGTCGCCGCCTTTTTTGTCGGGATGATATTTATGCGCCAGACGATGAAACGCCTTCTGAATTTCCTCGCGCGGTGCGTTACGCGATACGCCTAAAATTTCATAATAGTCTTTAGACATAAGTTAATTTTGTGGTGGTGGCTCGGGCGGTTTATTCATGGCCTGACCAATTTTTTGCATTGACACACTTAACGCTTCGGTGGCAACTTTGATCGCCGTCTGATCGTCACCATCTTTAATCTTTTTTAGTGCCTCAGTTTTCTCTTCGACTTCTTTTTTCACTTCATCGGTGATTTTGCCAGCGGCATCACGCACGCTCTTCTCAGCCAGATAAATCATCTGCTCGGCCAAATTACGGGCCTCAACAACATCTTTCTTACGTCTATCGTCCTCGGCATGTGCCTCGGCATCTTTTTTCATTCGAGCAATATCGTCGTCCGTCAAACCGCTACGCGCCTCAATTCTAATAGACTGTTCCTTGCTACTGGCTTTGTCTTTAGCCTTAACATTAAGAATACCATTAGCATCAACATCAAAAGTCACCTCAATCTGTGGTAAGCCGCGAGGTGATGGTGGAATGCCATCAAGAATAAAACGACCCAAACTTTTATTGTCACTAGCTAGCGGCCGCTCACCTTGGGTAATGTGGATTTCAACCGTTGTTTGATTATCGGCCGCGGTCGAAAAAACTTGGGTTCTAGCAGCCGGAATGGTAGTATTGCGTTCGATCAGTTTGGTCGCCACGCCACCCAAGGTCTCGATCCCCAAAGACAACGGGATAACATCAAGCAATAAAACGTCTTTAACATCACCCTGAAAAATACCGGCTTGGATGGCCGCGCCAACAGCCACTACTTCATCCGGATTAATGGACTTATTTGGCTCCTTGCCAAAAAAATCACGCACCGCCTTCTCGATCGCTGGCATACGAGTTTGCCCACCCACCAAGATTACTTCATCAATTTCGGTTGTTTTATAACCCGAAGCTTCAAGCGCCCGTTTTGTAATTTCGATCGAGCGATCGATATACTCCCGAGCCAAGCCTTCGAGCTGGGTCCGCGTCATCTTGATCAACAGATGACGCGGACCGGAAGCATCAGAGGTGATGAACGGAATGTTAATCTCCGATTCGAGCGTAGTGGAAAGTTCGTGTTTGGTTTTCTCGGCTGCTTCCTTAAGGCGTTGCAAAGCTAAGGCGTCCCTTAACACGTCAATGCCCGATTCTTTTTTAAACTCCTCGGCAATCCATTTAATTATTCGCTGATCAATATCACCGCCACCCAAATGCGAGTCACCGTCAGTGGCTTTAACCTGAATGCTCTGCTCTCCATCACCGCCAGCGATGTCGAGGATAGAAACGTCAAAAGTCCCACCACCAAAATCGTAAACGGCGATCTTCTCGTCCTTGTGTTTATTAAAGCCATAAGCTAAGGCGGCTGCCGTAGGCTCATTGATAATGCGTCGCACCTTAAAACCAGCTATCTCACCAGCATCGCGCGTGGCCTTGCGTTGCGAGTCATCAAAATACGCCGGGACAGTAATTACGGCCTCTTCCAACTTCTCACCCAATTTCGCCTCGGCATCATGTTTAAACTTTTGTAAAATCATGGCCGAAATTTCTTCCGGACGATGAGATTTGTCGCCCATCTTGATTTTAATGCCACCATCATCACTTCGTTCGGTTTTAAAGGGCGCCACCTCCACATCACGCTTGATGTTGGGATCGTCAAACCGATGCCCCATCATTCTTTTAACCTCAAAAATCGTATTGGCTGGATTAGTGATAGCCTGACGTTTAGCTAAAAGACCCACGATTCGCTCGCCGGACTTAGACATGGCTACAATAGATGGTGTTGTGCGTGCCCCTTCGTGATTTTCAATAATCTTAGGCACACCTCCCTCCACGTAAGCCATGGCAGAATTTGTTGTTCCCAAATCAATACCTAAAATTTTACTCATTGTTTATAAACACTAACTTTAACTTTAGCTGGTCGAATAATTTTATCATATAACCGATACCCCTTGTCGACTACGGCGATTATTAAATTATCTTGATCCGCCGACTCGGCGTCAACCGAAGAAACAGGCTCGTGCGAACTGGGATCAAAATTGTCACCAACGGCCGGGGTAAAGGGTTCTAAGCCATGTTGACGAAAAATGGCTACTAACTTGGCCCGCAGGCCATCCAACCCCTGCCGCCAACCAGCGGGCACCGCCGCCAGTGACGCTTCATCACCCAACGCGTAATCAAAGGCATCAGCCAATTCCAACAAATCGCGCAATAAGTTCTGATTAGCCCGCTTGATAGTACCCTCACGATCAACCGCGGTCTGCTTTTGTAAATTGGAATAGTCGGCCTTAAAACGCTGTGATAAATCAAGATACATCTGCTTCTCTTCCAAACAACGTTTTAATTTGTCTTTGAGCTTCTTGAGTGTTGCCGCCGGATCAATATCGTGTTCATCGGCATCGGCGTAGCTCTCCTCCACAATTTCAATCGGTGGATCTTGGTTGTCCTTCATTTTTTGTTTTTATCTAACGCTTTGACCACTGTGGCGCCTTGCGTGCCTTCTTGAGACCAAATTTACGCCGCTCCTTAATTCGCGGATCGCGCTTGAGGTAACCAGCCTTTTTAAGCACGGGGCGCCACTCATTTTGAAAAACTAGGAGCGCGCGAGCCAAGCCATGTGCCATAGCTGCAGATTGAGACACAATGCCACCGCCCCGAATCTGCACCGTAATCATAAACTTTTGACTGGTGCCAACCACCCGAAGTGGACCCAGAGCGGCGTCGCCTAAATATTGAAGAGAAAAATATTTATCGGCCGGTTTGGTGTTGATTATAACTTCCTGACGAGTACGGGGTATTAAGCGCACGCGGGCAATAGACTCCTTGCGCCGACCAACAGCCTCAAAATATATCGCTGGAGTAACCATAATTTTAACGATGGCAAATTAGATGTTTCATAATCTTTGGTCGCAAACGATTGTTGGGGATCATGCCGTAAACAGCGCGCCGCAAAACTTCTTCCGGCCCGCGCTCTTGTCTTAATTTGTCCAAACTTTGTCGCTTAATGCCACCGGGATAACCGCTGTAAGTAACATAAGTTTTTTGTCGCCCCTTCTTAGCCGTAATTCTAATTTGATCAAGATTAATCACTTCCACCATGGTCATCGGCAAAAGATGACGTTGAAAAGCGGGCGAATTTTTACCCCGGAGTAAAACAGCCACCTCGGTGGCTAAGCGACCAAGTGTTCGACCAGCGGCATTAACGGTATGTTTAGTCATGATTATACAAACTCAATCACGGCCATCGGACTATTGTCGCCGCGCCGCGGAGTCAATTTGGTAATCCTTGTGTAGCCACCCGGTCGATCAACATAGCGCGGGGTAATCTTTTCGGCCAAGGTCCGAGCTTCGGCCACACTAGCCAAACGAGCAATAACCAAGCGACGACTAGCTAGATCACTTTTATTAACTTTGAGCTTGGTAACTAAACGCTCAATAAATGGTCGCAGTTCTTTGGCCCGCGCCGTAGTGGTACGAATCTTTCCCCGCTTCACCAACTCGCGCGCCAAAGAACGCTTCAGCGCCAAACGCTGATTTTTCTCACGACCAAATTTACGATTAACATTGTGGTGTCTCATTTATTTATTTTAAAACCATATCGTGCTGGCTCAAAACAGCCCGAATCTCCTCAATCCCCTTACCGCCCAAACCGCCAACTTCTTCCAAATCGGACTCTTTCTTTCTAGCTAGTCCGCCTAGAGTCCGGATGCCAGCCGCCGCTAAAGCCTTTAGAGTTCGCGTGGAGAGTTCTAAGTTTTCAATCCTAGTTTTTAGGATCTCTTCTTTTTTATCATCGGCCAAACCATCCGGCAAGTCCATAACTGTTTCCGTCACGCCGCTAGCACCATCAGTGTTTTCAACAACATCTAAAAGAGGTTTGATTGGACGATCCTCCTTAAAACCCACAATGGCCTTAAGTTGATGGATCATAATCTCAATCGACTTCTCGAGTGCTTCGCGCGGCTCCACCAAGCCATCAGTTTCGATATTGATTCGTAAACGATTATAATCGGTACGATCTCCGACTCGCATATTTTCTACCTCATAACCCACACGGCGGATGGGTGAAAAAGCGGCATCGAGCACCACCGTGCCAATATCAGTTTTGTCGCGACGAACCATCTCTTTTGGTAAGTAGCCGATGCCTTTTTCTAGAGTTAACTCCATTTTGAGCTCAGCTGTTTTATTGGTCATAGTGGTAATATATTGTTTGGGATTCATCACCTCAACTTGGCCCGGCAACTTGATATCAGCGGCCATAACCTCGCGCGCCCCCTTAATTGCCAGTGTTACAATTTGTGGCTCATCACCTTCCATTTTAAAACGTACCTGTTTGAGATTAAGAATAATAGCTAAAACATCTTCTTTAACCCCCTCCAGAGTCGAGAATTCATGCGGAGCGCCTTCAACTCGCAATGAAGTTATTGCCACCCCAATCATTGAAGACAGGACGATGCGACGCAAAGAGTTGCCCAATGTTTGGCCATAGCCGGGGTAAAGACCCTCTATTTCGTACACACCACGATTATCGCCTTCAAAAATAATTTTCGGCTTGGAAGGCAAAATAATGTTTAGATCGGTCATATTATTAAAAAAATTAATTGCGCTTCTAAATTAAACCCGACTATAAAACTCAACAATAGTGCTAAAATTAACGTTTAACTCTCCGGTCTCCGCTTGCGGCCGCCCGCCGATCTGCCACTGATTAGCCGTCTCGTCGTAACTCAGCCAATTCGGACTGCGGTGATCCTTGAGGCGCTCGGCTAAATTACCAAACACTCCCTTGTTTCGACTCGCTGGACGAATAGACAAACGATCACCAACGATCAATTGGTGTGAAGGGACGTTCATCCGCCGGCCATTGAGTAAAATGTGTCCATGCGAAACGATCTGGCGAGCCATTAATCGCGAAGCGGCCAAGCCAGCACGAAAAACAACGTTGTCTAAACGGCTTTCGAGACGCTCGTAGAGATTATTGCCGGGAGAGGTCTTGGCCAACGAACGACTCTGGGCTACATAGTTGGCAAACTGACGTTCACCCAAACCGTAGGTGTAACGAGCCTTTTGTTTTTCCAACAACTGACGACCGTAGTCAGAGAGATTCTTGCGCGGCCGGGATGATCCCCGCCCACCCTTGCCTCCGCGGCCAGTAGTCGAGCTACCAGAAATGCTAAACTTGGTGGTTTGACACTGAGCAAAAACTCTTTCTCCAAGCCGGCGACAAATCTTATACTTTGGTCCAATTTTCATAGTGAGAAATTAATTCTAGACGCGGCGGGGTTTTTTGGGTTTAGGGCCATTAAACGGCCGTGGCGTGGCATCTTTGATGGCGTTGATAGCAATGCCACGACTAGCAAAAGCACGAATCGCTGCCTCCCGACCAGAACCAACGCCGCGGATTACTACCTCCACCTCCTTTACTCCCATACCCTCGGCTCGATCAGCCAAAAGCTCCCCAACCTTACCGGCGGCAAAGGTCGTGCCCTTTTTCGCACCGCTAAAACCCAGTGCTCCGCTAGACGACCAGGCCAAACTGTTGCCGGCCTGATCAGTTAACTGCAAGCGCGTGTTGTTGTAAGTAGATTGAATATGCAAAATACCAGCACTGACCTTCTTTTTTGTGGCCCGCGACAAAGATCGACTACGCAGACCTTCGTCCACAGAACCGGTTGACTTCTTTATAACTCGTTTTTTGCCCATAAATTATTCCTACTTTTTCTCCACCTTTTTGCGACCCGAGCCCATAGTTTTACGAATGTTGCCACGCCGCGTCCGGGAATTGGTTTTAGTGCGTTGGCCGCGACTGGGTAAACGGCGAGCGTGGCGCGAGCCGCGATAACTTTTAATATCAACCAGTCGTTTAATATTGCCAGCAGTTTCCCGCTTTAAATTTCCTTCCACTGCCAAGCCATCAATAATCTTTCGCAAACGACCCTCTTCGTCAGTATTGATCTCCGTCGGCTTCTTGCCTACATCCACCTTGGCCTCATTTAAAATTGCGGTGGCGCGCCGGCGGCCAATGCCAAAGATGGCCGTCAGAGCAATCTCCATTCGCTTTTGATCAGGTAGGGTAATCCCGGCAATACGCATAAAATAATTAAGCTTGTTTTTGTTTGTGACGAGCTTTATTGGCACAGATAATATACAAGTGCCCGCGCCGACGCACGAGTTGACAGTGTTCACATCGTTTTTTTATTGCGGATCGTACTTGCATATTTAATCAGTGACAAAAACGCGGCCAGTTATAATGTTATAGCCGCTTCACAACCCTGCCCTTGCCGCCATAAGAATCAGGCAGGACTTCGACTCGATCGCCAACCAGCACGCGGATGCGATGCAAACGCATCCGGCCAGCCAAATAAGCCAAAAGTTCCCGACCATCATCCAACTCTACCCGAAAAAGAACATTGGGTAGGGCCTCGCGGACAGTGCCGGTCACTAAATTGGCGCTATCCTCCATTAATTAACCTAAAATTATGGCTGGGACCATACTATCAAATGTCATCATCGTCGGTCAAGTTAATCTCAATATCGTACTGTTCTGAACGATCTGGGAAACGATTCATCCACGGTACACTAAAACGCGCTTCAGCCCCACTAATGGCTGGAAAACTAGCTAAAATATTACTGTAAGAATTTTTTCGCGCGCCCATCAAACTATTAATGATCTCGCTCTCACTGATCTGCCAATAAGCTTGAGCCACACCACTAAAATTAATCGTTAATTTGTTGGTATCTGGTAAAGATTTTAAATCAGCCGATGAGATAGTCACCGCCAAATTAGACCAATTAGTAACGGTCGGACTGTAGTCCAGTGACTTAGGTAAACCCTTGGTCACCAGCGCTCGGCCAACGGAGGCCTTGTCTAGTATTACTGCCGTTAGTTGCCCGCGCATGGCCAATTCATAAGTTGAATTATTTGTTGCCGGACGCTCGATTTCTTCAAAAGAAAATTGCGTCAGTGGTTCATAAAAAGCAAACTCTGGTGGCACCTGCGCGGCGACACCGCTGATTAGCTTAGTCCGTAGATTGGTCGATAGTTCTGCCTCACCGGCCTGGCGATCATTGTCTGTTACCACTTGCCATTCACCCAGCGCACCACCAGATAATGGCCCTTGGGACTTGGCCGTAAATTTACTATATTGAGGTGTGCCACGAAAACCGGGAATCGTAAAATCGGTCGCTGGCTGGTTGTATTCCTCTCCCGGCGCATCAGCGTAAACCATCACCTCCACCTGGCCATCCACCAACTTGCCATCAACAACCTTTTGCCCGGGGACGATCACCGCTTCGTCTATCCGATAAATCTTGCCGTTGGTAGCTTCGAGGCGGGTAGTTTTGATAAGTCGTTGAGAACTTTGATTGTAGCGATTGTAAATAATCACTCGGCCACTGGCTTTACGACTAACTTGCTCGCGCCCAGCCGACGGCAAAATTTTGCTATCGGTCATTTCTAGATTAACCAAACGAAAAATCGGCGCCCCCTCTTCAGCCGTGCGTTGAACCGTAATAGGCATCTCGACCAAACGAAACTCTTCCTGTTTGGGAGTAACTACGATTGAAACTTTGCCCTCCCAGCCAAAAACTAAGCCCGCTATCGCCAAAACCACCACCACCAAAAGCCAAAGCCAGCCACGGTGCGACCGGCCGCCGCGGCGCGACCGAGATAGTGGTGGAAGTGTGGGCGGTAAAGTTGTCTCGGAAACAACATTAATATTTTTCACCTCTGGCGGTCGGTGTAATTCCTCCTTGGGCAAAACTTCCCGCAGAGTTTTGCGGGGTCGCTTAATATCTTGAATTATGGGTCGCATAGCCATCACACAACTTTAGATATTTTATCACAAAACAAAGCGTCCATCAGCAAGTAGTGGCCGGGGATAATTTTTTCCCCGTGACGACAAAGTTTGCGCCAAGCCTGATCGTAAAACATTATGACCTCAAATGACGGGCGGTTCATCATCACTAAGTTACTAAAATTAGATTCTTTGATCCAGCTGGCCAACACTGGTGCCAAAACCGGATCGGCCAAAAGGAAAATGCGGTCAGCTAGAAAATGATTATCACTTATGGCTCTAAGTAACTCACGGAAAGCGGCCAACCACTCCACTCGTATCTCGCCAAGCACCGCTTCGACCTTACCGGCGGCCGCTTCATGCTGGTCGGTGGTAACATACATCTTCATTAACGATTCGGCCTCGGCCAAAATTGTGCCCAACCGTGCAGTTAACTGACGAAAAAAAGAATTGCGGCCGAGAGGATAAGATACTGTTTCGGCCAACACGCCGTCGGTTACTAAGGAAAGTTCCGTTACTTCGCCACCAATATTAAGGAGCAGAGCCCGAGGCACATCGTGCCACCAGTCGCGAAAGAGATTAAAAAAAACAAATGACGAAGAGTGAAATTCGAGACGGTGGCGATGCCAAAGTGGTTGGGCAATCTGCCGCAAGCGATCTAAAATTTTGGTCGAACCAATACTGATGTAATTGTCGATCTCGATCTCGCTGGCCTTCTGACCATAAGGATTGGCGGTAGCATAACGATTGAGTTTAATCTGCATAATTTTTCCGTCCACAATTTCGTGCCGATCATTGATGATCTCGGTATAGAGGCGCGGCTCGGCTTGACGAAAACGCTCACGATCTTCACCCACCAACTGGTTAACCAAACTGCGACTAATATTTATTGGCGCCGCCTTTTGCCATCTAATGATGCGGGTTTGCGAAGCGTAAAAAGGTGAAGCCAAAAAAATAACCAAGCGACTGGAGGGTGTGCCCAAGCGGTTGATCACTGTTTTGAAAGCAGAAAAAACGTCGTCGAGAAAACGTTTGAGTTCAAAGTTATCGCGGCTCGGAACGGGCTCATGCACGGTGGATAGAAACTGCGCACAATCTTTGCCAGTGGATAAATTAACCACCGCACCACTCACACCGTCATTGCCGACATCAACAATCACGCAACTCTTGGACATCAGAAAAATTATATCACGCCACAAAAAAATCGCGGCTACCCATGAGTATGGATAACCGCGATAACCTTCCCCAAGGCCTACTTCGACTTCAACTCGATCGTGGTCGGGATGCCGAGCTTGGCAATCTCGACAGCGAACTTGCCAATCAGATTCAAAATCACATCATTGCCGTAATCACGACTATAATCATAACCAGTGCCAGTATCCAAATACATGTTCGCAAGATGCACCGACAATTCACTGATGGCCGCAAATGCATCATCGAGACAGGGGCTCGAACCGGGGTCCATTACGGAGACCGCATCACGAATTGCTTCGAAAGTAGCCTGTTTTCCGGTCTGTTTGATAATGTAAAAACCAACACCAAACCGATTTCCCACCTGAAAATCAACGTCCATCAATTGGCCTACCGAATTAACCACATGAACAGCATCCCGCCATTCTCTTAAAAATGGCTCTAGGTGGGCTACAACAACCTCCGGCTCGTCATTTTCCTCGATCACCCCGTTCTCGTTAGACATTATAAAAATGTCATCCAGTACCAAGAGCTTCTTTTTGGCCACCTTCCGGTAAATCGGGACAACCAAAAAGCTGGACTTGGTGACCTTCGGCTTTGTTTTTCCCATCGCTATCTCCTGAAAAAGTTAATGTTCTGTCGGTAAACTCTGCTCGTAAGCTAGCATACTTATGCTTAATTAGTCAAGAGTGGCTTAATTTCCAATTTTAGCAAAAACAAAACCCCGTTCGCCGCGGCGAACGGGGTCGAGAGAAAAGAACATCCAACATTATCTAGGCGTTGAGGCTGGGCGAGGCGACCGGGCAACAGAAAGCAAACCAAACATGACTCTCCCAGAAGTCGCCGAGCCAATCATCACCCACCTCACGCTCGAGGTCAGCCCACCGAAGAAAGACAGCCATAGGTTCACCACCAAAGGTACATCTGATGGTGGCCACGATGTACATGAAATTGAAGCCAAGTTCGTGGTTAAGGTGGGGACAGTGCTGCCCAATGGCGAACACTTGGCGGGGATTGGTCCGGTCAAGATTATTGATCTGACTCCATTTTAGAGCTCGACCCCAGCTACCACCGCCTGGGCCAAAGTTGAGAAGAATGATCTCCTCGTCTTTGATGCTGGTGCCGGTGGGTAAGTATAGGTGGTCTATGTCTCGAACAATGCAAACATCTTCAGTGTCGGGGCCGGCTCGGTTGATGGCCTCCTGCCAGTCGAGATCTTGAATAACTGGCACGCGAACTATGTGAACGCGGCCACCTAGGGGTGGGGCGAGAATCTTCTTTTCCTTAACCACACTTAGTCTCCTTTCGGTAAAAGTGAACTTTATATTTCGAAGTACTCTTTTTACTCTCTCTAGTATATACCTATTTGGGGTGATTGTCAAGAGTAGCCTTAATCCGGCGAATGCCGGCGGCAACGGCTTCTTCTTTCAAAATTTTAAAGTGGCCGAGCTCGCCGGTGCGGGCCGCGTGCGGCCCGCCGCAAAATTCTTTTGACACTGGCGCATCATCTGAGCCGATAAAATACACCGAAACAACTTCGCCGTATTTGGCGCCGAACTCATGTTCGGCGCCCAGCTTCTCCGCCTCGACCCGCGGCAGATCGCGCCGCGTCACTGGCCAATCAGCGGCAATATGTTCATTAACCATTTTTTCTATCGTCAACAATTCTTCAGCCGTTAATTTACGAGCAAAGGTAAAATCGAGTCGCAGGCGTTCGGCGGTAATATTAGAACCACGTTGCTTAACTTCCGGACCCAACACTTTTTGCAAAGCGGCTAAAAGTAGGTGGTGAGCCGTGTGCAACCTAACCGTGGCTGGAGAATCATCAGCCAAGCCGCCCTTAAACTTTGGCCCCGCGCCGACGCGCGACAGAGCCTGATGACGAGCAAATTCCTCCGTCAAACCAGCCTGTTCAATCGCCACTCCCCGCTCGCTAGCCAATTCCATTGTGAGCTCGAGCGGAAAACCGTAACTAGTAAAAAGAACGAAGGCGTCGTGAGCGCTGATTGACCCAACCACCGCCAGTCGATTAAATTCCGCCAAACCTTGTTTGAGTGTATGGGTAAACTTTTGTCCCTCATCAACAATAATTTGTTTAATCAGTGGCGCATCGTTAACTTCAGGATAAACCTCGGCATATTGATTGACGATCGCACCCGCGGCCGCGGCCACTTGCTCAACAGTAAATGAGCGCTCGGGATGATGAAAAATCGCCCGTCGCAGCAGTCGCCGCAACACGTAACCACGCTCGGTGTTGGACGGACGCACACCGTCGGCAATAAGAAAAGCGGCTGTCCGCAAGTGATCCGCCATGATCCGCGAGGAACGCAAATTGGCCGCGGGCAAAACCGCCAGCAAATCGACAAACAAATCGGTGGCAAAGATATTATCTTTTTTTTGTAACACCATGGCCAAACGCTCGAGGCCGGCGCCGGTGTCAACATTTTTATTTTTCAGCGGCCCAACAATTTTCCCATCACGCGCTTCGTAAGCCATAAAAACGTCATTCCAAATTTCCACCAATTTTTGCTCATCGCTGGCCCGCACAAACTCATCGTGAGATAAATCGCCCAAGCCAGCGGGTGTGACATCATAAAACATTTCCGTATCCGGCCCCGTCGGCCCCGACCATGTCCAGTTAGTATCGCGGGAGGGCTTGCCCGCCGTAGCCTTGGCGAAGGCGGGCCACCAATTGTCCTTCGCGCCGAGGTAGTAAATGCGCTGGGCGGGAATTCCTAACTCTTGCCACAAACGCACCGACTCCTCATCGCGCGGCGCTACTTCGTCGCCGGCAAAAACCGTTACGTAGAGGCGCACCGGCTCGAGGCCAAAACCTTCGATGGCCGAGGTCAGTAGTTCATAACTCCACTTAATCGCCTCCTCTTTAAAATAATCCCCGAGCGACCAATTGCCCAACATTTCAAAAAAAGTATCGTGCGTGGCATCGCCGACTTCAGCAATATCTTGCGTCCGGACACACTTCTGAATATTAACCAGCCGGCGGCCAAGCGGATGCGGCGCGCCGAGCAAGTATGGCGCCAGAGGTTGCATACCGGCCGTGGTGAAAAGTACCGACGGATCACCCGCCGGCACGAGCGAAGCCGATGGCAAAACCGCGTGCCCGCGCTGTTTAAAAAATTCCACAAACCGCCGCCGAATTTCCCCGGACTTCATGTGTTTTATGCTATCACACCCGCCGTTTCTTTAGCCAAACAATAATGAAAACGCTCAAACAAATTAGTGCTAGCCCAGCCAAGACCAAAGTCGAAGTCGCTGGTAATAGGTAAAAATTTATTGACCGAGTGTCGATAATATCTTCGTAACCGCGATTGACTTCGGCCGTGGCGTGGTAAAAACCAAGCGGTAATTCGAGTCCTGTGACCTCGCGGAAGCGTGTGGCCCCGGGCAAAACAAACCACGGATCGAGCTTAACGAAGCGCTCACGGCCAGTGAGACGATTGGTGATGGTAATGAGACCGTAAGGATTGAGATAAATGTTCCCGCTATTTTCAACTGTCAAGGCGAAAGCTAGCGGCTCGCGGGTGATTAATTTAAAACCAATTAGCTCACTATTCGGCGCCGTGGCCACGCCGGTACGAACAAAAAATAAACTGGCCAACCGATTCACAACTTGCGCCGGCGCCCCGCCGGTCGGGGCACCAAAACTAAAAAGCACGGCCCCGTACAAACCACCGGCCGGCGCGCCGGCCGGCAAACTCACGGTGACCGGTAGGGCCACTTGCTCACCGGGCGCGAGACTAACTTCCCGGGTGGAAAAACTTAAATAACTTTTAAGCGAGTATGGGCTGCCGTCGGTGGCCAACAATTTAATTACCTCTCCATCCGCCGCAGCGGACGTGCCGCCCACCACGTCCTCGGCCGAAACACGCACCGTTACGGGCTCGGCCGACGGGTTGAGTAAAAAAATCGGCACCGTGGTTTGGGCACCGGGCGCTACCTCCACCTCTATCTTAGCCGGAGAAATGGCTAAACGATTAATCATGACTAATTTTTAACTGGCGCGAGTAAAAAAAGAAAATTACTGGTCGTGGCTGTTTGGAAACGCGGCGTGATGATGCCCGCCCGACCACTAGCATCGAGTTTAACGTCCACCGGATCAGAAAACAAATCAACCAAACGCGATGTTAAATCACCATCAAGTTGCGCATTGCCAGTGGACGGTAATACCACCACGCCATTTTGTACCCGGCCAGTTTGCGGCACCGCCAACCAATCGTTCAATAATTCACTTCGTAATTCATCTTTTATTTTTAACAAATCGTCGGGAGTAACAATAATTGAGGAACTACCGGTAACTGGAGACGAATCGAGCGTTGAGTCGGCAAAAAACCCACGCCAACTCTCGGTGATACGCAAACGATAATAAAACAATCGATCCCCCACTCGTAATAAAACCCAGTGCGCCCAGTCAAAGAGTTTTTCTAAATCGTCACGCACCTCGTCAAAAGCCGGCACTAGCCGACCCGCCACCACGGTCGCCGCCGGATCACTAATGACAAATGAACCTGAAGTGAAACGAACCGTGGTCCAGCGCCAACCAAAAACCATAGCCAAAACGACAACTGCCAAAATTAAGGGCCGCAGCAAGGCCACCGTGGCTGGCACCAAAGCTGACGGCGGCCGAGTTAATGCCCAAGCGGCGGCCAAGTTAACCAGCTGGCTTGTTTCCACCAGCCAGTCACGCCCAATCTCTCGAGCTTTAATTTTTCCCTGACGGGCGGCGCGACGCAGAGACTCCTCGGCAATACCGGAAGCGGCGCTGGCCGCCGCTACTGAGATGTATTTCTCACTGATCACTCTACAAATATTAGCATCGTGGTTAAAACAGGTAAATGTGTTATGTTCTAAATAATGAATATTGTGCGTGTTATACCCATTGCCCGCGGGGTATTTAAAGACGAATTGTCTTACTTTGCCCAGGACTCGGTCGAGTCTGGAACCATGGTAAACGTTTCTGTTCGCGGCAAAAAGATTCCAGCTTTGGTAATCGAATCACTGGCCGCCAGCCAGTTCAAAGCCGCCATTAAAAGTGCGCCCTACGCGCTTAAGAAAATCGATCGGATTAAAACTGCCGGCTTTCTTCAACCTGCCTTTCTCGCGGCCGCCCGAAGGGCGGCCGACTACTTTGCCGCGCCGCTCGGCGCAACCCTGCGTCAACTCCTACCACAAACAATTTTAGATGCTCATCAAACTCTAAATGGTGGCCCGGGCGGGCCAAAGCCAAGTGGACCCCAACCAGAAAAACTCACCCTGCAAGAACCCGAAGCCGAGCGCCTAGCTTTTTACAAAAATTTGATTCGCTCTGAATTTGCCAAACATCACTCAGTTTTTCTGTGCCTGCCCACCGGCGGTGAAGTGGAAAGGGTCGCTAGCCAACTGGAAAAAGGAATCGAGGACTATACTTTTGTTCTCCATTCCAAACTCGGGCGCAAACAACTCTTAACCAATTGGCAAGCCGGCGCCCACACCGCGCATCCTTGCCTGCTACTCGGCACGCCAACTTATTTATCTATCCCCCGACCCGATTTAAGTTTAATAATCATTGACCAAGAAAATTCATCGGCCTACAAAAGTTTGTCACGCCCATTTATCGACCACCGATTATTTGCCGAATTACTAGCCAGCGCGCTCGGCGTACGTTTGGTGATCGGTGACACCGTCCTACGCACGGAAACGGTTTATCGCACCGAGAAAGGCGAGCTCACACCGGCCTCCGCTCCCAAACATCGTTCTTTCTCCAACGCCGAACAAAAAATCGTTGAATTGGAATACAAGCGTGAAGTGGAATTCATGCCAATCAGCCCCTTGGTGCATGACCTCCTCGGACAAGCTGTTGGCCACGGCGAACGCACCTTTATTTTTGTTCATCGGCGCGGCCTGTCGTCCACTATCGTCTGCCAAGACTGCGGCACCATTGTTTTATGCGCTCGCTGTTCCTCACCTCTAGTTTGGCACAAGACCGAAGGCGAAGTTGATGATTATTTTCTTGCCTGTCATAAATGTCGGGCCACACGGACTGTTACCGAGCGCTGTAGTCACTGCCGAGGTTGGCGTCTCTACGCGCTCGGTATTGGCCTTGAGCGAGTAGAGGCCGCCCTCGCCGCCAGCTACCCCAATTGGCCGTTATACCGACTCGATAGCGACACAGTAAAAAACAGCCGCCAGGCGACAGTAATTGTTAAAAAATTTTTGTCGTCTAACGGCGGACTGCTCCTCGGCACCGAACAGGCTCTCTATTATTTGAAAGAGAAAATTGAGAATAGCGTAGTATTAGCCATTGATTCACTTTTTACTTTGCCCGATTTTCGTATCAACGAAAAGGGTTTTGGCCTGATGATAAAAATTCGCTCGTTGGCCAGTAAACGCTTTGCTATTCAAACCAAAGATCCCAACCGGCCAATCTTCCAACACGTGATCAAGGGCAACCTGCTCGACTTCTACCGCGACGAGATTGTGGAGCGACGGCAATTTGGTTACCCGCCATTCAAACTGCTCATCAAGATCACCCGTCGCGGCGCGCGCGCCGCGGTTTTAACAGAAACACATCAACTGGCCGAGTGGCTAACCGATTATGAACCGGAGGTTTATTCTGCCTTCACCGCCGAGGTTAAGGGCCAGCACATCCGTCACGTCCTACTCAAACTCGATCCACGACGCTGGCCTGACCCCAACTTACTAAACAAACTCCGTTCTCTCCCGCCAGATTTTGAAGTGGATGTCGATCCGGAAAGTATCTTATAATAACACCAATGCCAGCAACCATTATCCAAACCAACGATCCGCGCCTACGGCAAGTGTCTAGAGTATTAACCGAAAAAGAATTTAACACGACGGCCTTTAGTGATCTGCTAAATGAGATGAGAGCGACCCTCGCCGCCTGCCCTGATGGTATTGCTCTCGCCGCACCGCAAATTGGGATTAATCAGCGTCTCTTTATCGTCTCGCCCAAGGCTTTTGATGCCCCCAAAAACAAAACCACCGAGAATTACCTGATTTTTGCCAACCCAGCGATCAAACGTCAATCACGACAAAAAAGTGAGCTGGAAGAAGGATGTTTGAGCGTTCGCTCGGTGTATGGCCTGATCAAGCGCTCCACCCGCGTCACCATTAGCGCTCAAGACGAACACGGCAATAGATTTGAACGGAGCGCCAGCGGTCTACTGGCACAGATCTTTCAACACGAGATTGATCACCTTGATGGAAAATTATTTATTGACCAAGCTCGCGCCCTGCGCACCATCACCAATGACTGACACCAAATCGGTCATCAACTTTGCTTTCTTCGGCACCGACGAATTTGCCGTGGTGACGCTTGGCGCTTTGCTCGAAAAAGGTTACCGCCCCAGCGTGGTGGTGACTGTCCCCGATCAGCCTCGCGGCCGAAAATTGATCCTCACGCCCCCACCACTCAAACTCTTTGCTCAAAAAAAAAGATTGGAGGTCTGGCAAGCCGAGCAGACCATCGAACTATTCACGAATTTAAAATCCAACAATGATGACTTATTTATTGTTGCCTCTTACGGCCGCCTATTGCCGCCGGCCATATTGGCCATACCTGCTCATGGCGTACTCAATATCCACCCTTCGCTCCTACCGCTCGGCCGCGGCCCGTCGCCAATCCAGAGCGCCATTTTGACCGGCCAGACCGAGACAGGAGTCACAATTATAAAACTCGACGACGAGCTAGATCACGGGCCGATGATCGCCAGTCAAAAGGTAAACGTTGGTGAACTAGGCTTTCAGGAACTACGCGACCGTTTAGCCGAGACCGGTGCCGACCTCTTAGCCAAAATTTTGCCACGTTGGATTGCTGGTGAAATCGAACCGCAAGCACAAAATCACGATCTAGCCACCTTCACCCATAAAATTAGCAAGGAAATGGGTGAACTTAAGCGGGGCGATGACCCACAAATTAATTACCGTAAATTTCGCGCCCTCACACCCTGGCCAGGGGTTTACTTTTGGGCCACCGGCCGACAAAACTTGATGATACGAGTGATAGTCAAAGATGCCCGCCTCGACCGCGGCCAATTTATCATCGACCGTGTTGTGCCCGAGAGTCGCCAAGAACTGGCCTGGTCCGACTTCATCAAAAATTACACGCCAGTGGCGAAATAATTATTTTTTTTATAAAATCTTAGACATGGAACAAATTGATTTTCTGGCGATTGGCGACATTACCACCGATGCCTTCATTCGCCTCAAGGAGGCAAAGATAAACTGCGACGCTAAACATGAGCATTGCCAAATCTGCCTGAGCTTTGGTGACAAAGTGCCTTATGAATCAGTCACCGTGGTGCCGGCCGTGGGCAACAGCCCCAACGCGGCCGTGGCGGCCGCGCGGCTCGGCCTCCATTCGGCTTTGCTCACCGATCTCGGTGATGACGAGGAGGGAAACAGGGCCATAAAAGCCCTGGAACAAAATGGTGTGCAAACTCATCTGATTAAAAAACACAGCAGCCTAAAAACTAACTACCACTACGTTTTGTGGTATGAAGACGAACGTACAATCTTAATTAAACACGAAGTCTATCCCTACGTTTTGCCCGAACTAGCTCCGCCGCGCTGGATCTATTTGAGTTCGATTGGCGAAACATCCATGAACTATCATCAGCAAATTATTCGTTACCTCAACGAACATCCCGAGGTCAAACTAGCCTTCCAGCCCGGAACTTTTCAACTTAAAGCCGGTCTGCAGGAATTAGCTGGTTTGTATAAGCGAACGGAAATCTTTTTTTGCAATGTTGAAGAGGCCAAACGTTTGCTGAATAACAATAACGCCGAAGTAAAAAGTTTACTGACCCAAATTGCTGAATACGGACCCAAAATTGTGGTTATCACTGATGGACCACGTGGCGCCTACGCCCTAGCCGATGGTCAGCACTGGTTTATGCCGCCTTACCCCGATCCAGCGCCACCCCTCCAACGTACTGGCGCCGGCGATGCCCTGGCCTCCACCGTGACCTCGGCATTGGCGATGGGCAAACCCATGAGCGAAGCCTTACGCTGGGGCCCGATTAATTCCATGTCAGTGGTGCAAAAAATCGGCGCGCAAGCTGGACTCCTCACTCGCCCCGAACTGGAAGAGTTACTAAACAGCGCACCGGCCGATTATAAAGTACAGAAAATATGAGCGAGCAAAAAAATTTGTGGCTGACGGCCATTCTATCAAGCGTTATAACCTTACTCGTCATCGTGATCGCAGGCAGCGCCTATATGCGTTGGCACGGCAACGAGTTATTTGCCAATTTAGCTGCGAAATACTTGCAAAGCAATGCCTCACCAACCAAACCATCCAATCTAAATTTGCTTTCGCCGGAAACAATAGTTGTGGCCACCGTGGCCAAAGCCAGTCCCGCCGTAATCTCAATTGTCGTCACTAAAGACGTACCGGTCATTGAACAATACTACGAGGAATTCGATCCCTTCGGTGACTTTTTTGGCCCCCTTGGTTTCCAAATCCCTCGTCAGCGCAGTGGTGGCACTGAGCGCCGCGAGATTGGCGGAGGTTCCGGCTTTATCGTGGCCGCCGACGGCTTGGCCATTACCAATCGCCACGTGGTTGAAGACAAAGACGCCAGCTACACGGCCGTTACTTCCAGCGGCAACAAATACCCAGTGGAGGTAGTGGCTCGCGATCCCATTCTCGATGTGGCTATTATTAAAATTAAGGGGCCGAACAATTTTCATTATTTAACTTTCGGTGATTCCGATACGCTGAAGGTCGGGCAATCAGCCATTGCTATTGGTAATGCGCTGGGGGAATTTAAAAACACGGTGTCGGTGGGCGTGATCTCTGGCTTGTATCGCTCGATCGTGGCCGCCGATGCTTTTGGCCAGTCCGAACAATTGGATGAAGTAATCCAAACGGATGCCGCGATTAATCCGGGTAATTCCGGTGGACCGCTCATCACTTTGGACGGACGAGTCGTCGGCGTTAACGTGGCCGTGGCGCGCGGCTCAGAAAATATTGGTTTTGCTCTGCCAGCCAATGTGGTTAAAAGTGTCGTGGAATCCGTTAAAAAAACCGGCAAGATCGTGCGGCCATACATCGGCGTGCGCTACACCGCGATCACTCCCGCCCTGCAAGCAACCAATAAATTGCCCTTCGATTACGGTGTGTTGGTAGCGCGCGGCAATAGTCAAAACGAAATTGCCGTGATCCCCGGTTCACCCGCCGGCAAAGCTGGTGTGGTGGAAAACGATATTATTCTCGAAGTTGATGGTGTTAAACTCGACGATGAGCACAGTCTTGCCAGTTTGATTCGCAAACAGTCTGTGGGGCAAACAGTGAGTTTGAAAATTTGGCATCAGGGCGAAACTAAAACCGTGCGCTTAGTGCTGGAAGCGGCTAAAGAGTAAAAACAACAAAAAAACTGCCAGCCGAGGCTAACAGTTTTTTTGTTGCTGACAACTGGTACTACCAATTGCCACCACGGCCGCGGTCAAAGCCGCCGCCATTACGTGGAGCGCGGGGCTCAAGCGGACGGGCTTCATTGACCGTCAACTTGCGTCCCTCCAACTCTTTGCCGTTAAGCATCGAGATGGCATTTTGCGCTTCCTCGTCGTTCGTCATCTCCACAAAACCAAAACCCTTGGAACGACCAGTCATCTTATCCATGATGACGGTGGCTGTGTCCACAGTTCCGGCTTGAGTGAAATGCTCACGAAGTGTCGCTTCGGTCGTTCCATAAGAAAGACCGCCGACATAAAGCTTCTTAGCCATACTAACTAGTTGAATTTTTATTTTTGTAACACGACCCGCTTTCCCGTCGGGGCTTTCGCTATTACTAGTTTTTGGCTAGAAACCGACGTAAAAACTACCCCTCCATACTAGACCAATATGCTTCCGAAGTCAAGCACAAAAAAAGCCCGCCGAGATTTGTGATCAAGGCAGGCCTTGAGAGTGAAGCTCCCGTCAATTCCGATTTGGAAACGATCATAAAATCACCCTCAACCCAATAATGTACCGGCGGTGAACAGCAGTCCCATCCCTTTTGGGAATCACCTTCAAATCATCGCAGGCATTTTAACGAACGAGACTTCCAACACGCTAGCAATCCATAACAAATGTGTCAATCCTAAACCGAAGTCAAACTTCCAACATGAACAATGGCGCTCTTGAAGTGTAGTTAAAAATATATCAGTGTTTAAAAAATTGAGAAGCAATAAATATATACTTCAATTACTTTCCTTTTAAATCATCGGCACTTAAACCAGCATCTTTGATAATACGAGAAAGAGTGCCTAATTTAATTCGCTTATGCAAAGGCACGGTCACCTTTTTGGCATTAACCACAAAACTCGGCGGATAGAACCGAACATGACTACCGCGAGTTCTAATTTGTTGATAACCTTTCTTTTCAAGAATTTTAATCAACTCGGCACCGGAAATAGCCGGAAACCCAGACATACGATTAAACGGTGATCAGATGTAGACTCACATCCTCTTTTTCCACCCGAGACACATCTTTGTCTTCAAGACACAAAAGTGTGGCTTCTTTGATATTTTCCAAGGCCTCTTCGATGGTTTCTCCTTGGCTATAACAACCTTCGAGTGCAAGATTGGTCACCGAATACCCGCCCTCCTTTTCTCTTTCTAAAATGATAGGAAATGTTCCTTGTCGCATAATACTAGACACTATAACACAAGCGAACTTTAGTTTCTATTGAAAAACTTCTGGCGCGGCCAACCGGACTTGAACCGGCGATCTATCGCATGACAGGCGATTGTGTTAACCAGCCTACATCATGACCACTTTCTTTGGACACAAAAAGCCAAAGTCAGACTTCCGACGTAGATTAAGAAAACGTGTTGTAATTTTAGAGTCGCCGGCCATAAGAGAAGCCGTGTGAAAAGAAAAAGGCCCGCTGTGACTTGAGATCAAAGCAGGCCCTGAAATGAGTTGGTGGCGAAACGCTGACCCATCCTACGAGAGGAACGTGTTCCAAATCCCGCCAGCTCACCACGGACAAAGTTTGGGTTGGGAGTGAAATTCCTTTCAATTCCGGTATGGAAAAGTGTATGTAATCACCCTCAACCCAATAATGTGCCGGCGGTGAAGACGTGGGAAATCACTTTCGTGAAGCACCTCCAAATCACTACCGGCAGTTTACCGTCAAGCCACGGCGACTTGTGACTCACCGCCGGCTTGGTTCTCCAGCGCCGACCACTCACGATAGATATAGCGAGCCAATTTAACGGCCGTTTTCCAAATGGCCATTTTGTGGATATGGCCGTCGGTGTAACGCCTTTTGCCATTGTCGATCACCACCTCGGGATGCTTGGCCCGCAACTCGGCTTTAATTTGCCGGAGCCGCTGACCCCAGATCGAATCCGGGCGCTTATTGGCCTGATCGGCAACAATGAGCCAAAGCCCTTGCCGCACCGCCGGTGACCAATTGCCAATCTCCCCTCGTCGCCGGCGGCGAAACCTGCCATCCGGTTGTCCGGGCGACACGCCGCAAAAAGCCACAAACTTCTCGCGATCGGGAAAACGACGAATATCTACCACGCCAGCCAAGACGCGAGCGGCCGTTTGTGGCCCGACGCCCTCGATCGGTGCAAAAACATGTTGATAGATATCCAAGTCTTCAATGGCCGAGAAAAGCCGCCCATTGGCCTCCTTTTCGAGCGTCAACAAGTTTTGAAGAATCTGGCTATTGGCCTTTTCCTCTTCAAAACGCTTTTCAATCTCGGCCTCCGGCGAAACATTGGTAAATATTTTACCAACGAAAACCTGATACAACTGCTGTTCGCCGGCAATTCGCGCCTTCATGGCGTTGATGCGTTCCCGGAACAATTCGCGCATCAAGATCACCTGCTTGTCGCGCGACTGGATGGGATAAAAAAGTTCCGGCTTCTCGGCCACCAGGCGGGCAATGAGCCGAACATCCTCATCCTTGTCTTCATCTCCCCGTTCAACCTTGAGACGAAAAGGGGGAAGACGAACGACGGCGGCGCCAATTTCTTCCGCACGGCGCACCAAGGCGTAAGACAGCATGTCGCCAGATCCACCGAGCGGTAGGGCGACAACGTCACCGCGCCGCGGCCCGGCAAAATCGCAGGGCACCTTATCGAGAACCAAGTACTTTTTCCCACTCTTTTTCACGTGGTCAACTTTGATTTTTTCCGGATCCTCGGTGGCTGGGTCCAGTTTGCGCCACTTAAGCTGGTGAGAATGAAAATCACCAGCTTCATCGTCGGGCGTTGTCGCTCGATAACGAATCGGGAAGAGGCCAAAAACAAAATCCAGTTCGGCCTGATCGTCTGGTAAATTGTAGATGGCGTCTTTAACACCGTCCACAATCACCACTTGGGTCGGCCGAGGTTCGCCCTCAACCGTTTTCTTCCGCCGATGGCGAATACCTAAAATCCGTCCCATCACCTTCTCCTTTCTGGCTGTTTCCAGCTATTTAATCGCGTAACACACGCGAATGGTTGACTAAAAACGGGGGAAGCGTGTCAAAATCCCGCTAAGGAAGTACCCATCAATCCCCCGTCCAGATTTCAACGAACCACAAAACCTCCAACACCCTAGCAATTATTAGCAAATCCGTCAAGGGCAAAAGAAAAAACCCGGTGTGATCAGTTGTGGATCACACCGGGCTCGAAAGAAGGCCGCTCTCCCGTATCTCAACTTAAGAGCAGCCACGTCAAAGGCATTCGAACTCAAAGAACTAGATAACGAGTACAGTTTAGCATGTCTTCTAAGTTCCGTCCAATGCCGTGCGCAAAAGTTTAGCTAGGGCTTGTGGGTTAGCCGAACCAGCGGAGAGCTTCATGGCTTGGCCGACGAGGAATTGGAGGGCGCTCATTTTGCCAGCGCGGTAATCAGCCACAACAGCGGGATGCTCGACCAACACCTGATCCACAAACTTAGCCAATTCGGTCTCGTCACTTTTTTGCCACAGGCCCTCACTAGAGGCCAACGCTTCGGCATCGGTTTTGCCAACCACTAAAAGCGTAATCAAATTTTTGGCGCCGCGAGAAGAAATTTTCCCATTCGCCGCCATCTTCACCACCGCCGCCAGATCGGCCGGCCGGATTTTGCTTAACTTCTCGACACTGTCGACCCGATCTTTAATTTGTCCCCACAAGTCGGTGGTTAAATAATTGCCGATTAATTTACGCGAGGAATTATCGGCTCCCAGTTCGCGATCGGTTTGCTCAAACAAATTAGCCAAAGCAAAATTGGTGACATAGATCTCGGCTTCGTCGGGCTTAAAGCCGTAACCAAGATAACGTTCGCGCTTCGTCCACGGCAATTCCGGCAAAGTCGCCGCGAGGTCGCGCCACTCGGCCACTTCATTAATTTTAAGTGGCGGCAAATCTGGTTCAGGAAAATAACGATAATCATGAGCCGACTCCTTCTGCCGTTGAGAAAAAGTGACTTCTTTCACCTCGTCCCAACCGCGCGTTTCTTGCATCACTATCTCACCTCGTTCCCGCGCCAAAGTTTGACGCTCAATCTCGTAGGCAATCGCTTTCTCCACACTTTGAAAAGAATTGAGATTTTTGATCTCCACCTTGGTGCCCAAACCGAGCGAAATGTTGGCCTCCACCCGCATCTCGCCTTTTTCCATATTGGCGTAAGAAGCACCGAGGTAGCGAAGTAGCAGTTGGAAATCGCGAGCCATGGCCGCGGCCTGCGAACCACTCTCGATCACCGGCTCGGTCACCAGCTCAAGCAGGGGCACGCCAGCACGATTAAAATCTATCAAACTCTCACCAGTTTGATCGTCGTGCGACAAACTTCCAGTATCCTCCTCCAAATGAATGCGCGTTAACGCCACCTGAGCCACCGTGCCACCACGAACGAGCGGATACTGATATTGGCTAATTTGGTAGCCCTTGGGTATGTCGGGATAAAAATAACTTTTGCGGTCAAATTGTGTAAAGTCAGCAATGGCGCCGCCTACGGCCAACCCCACGCGGAGCACCTGCCGCACCGCCTCGCGATTAATCACTGGCAATGTGCCAGGATGGGCCAGGCACACCGGGCAAACGTTGACGTTGGGCCGCTTCTCATCCGGATCATTCCGCGACGAGCAAAACATCTTGGTCTTGGTGGCCAATTCCGCGTGTATTTCCAGACCGATGGTCGGTTTTAGTTTAGATAAATCAACCGGCATAACGCACTTCTTCTTCCAATTTAATACCAAACTTTTGCTGGACAAGCCGTTTGAGATCGCCCGACAATTTTTTTACATCCTTAATAGTAGCATTGCCACGATTAATAAATAAGTTGCCGTGGAAATCAGATACCTCCACGCCACCCTCCCGCCGACCCAACGCTCCAACCGACTCTAATAAATAACCGGCCGGAATTTTCCCGCCGATAATCTTTTCCGGCGGGATAAGTCGGCGCGTGGCCACACTAGCCTCTTTGGCCAACACATTTTTAAAATAGCTCCCCGGGCAACGCATGGTTGGTAAATATCTTTGGCGGCGCAAAATAGTAATTTCCCGACTGCGCTTGGCCAGAGTGCGCGGCTTGCCAGCCGCAAACTCCATCTCCACCTGCAACACCAACCACGGTCGCTCTTTAAAAACACTATGACGGTAAGCAAAGCGGCAAGCGCGCGCACCGATGAAACGGCGACGCTGGCCGTCAAAAATTTCCACCCGCCGCACCACCTCACTAACGGTACGCCCGTAAGCACCGGCATTACCCACCACAGCGCCGCCGACGGTACCCGGGATATCAGCTAGAGTTTCCAGCCCAGCTAAGCCACGCCGATTAACAAAAACAATAAGTTTGCCCAGAGATAAACCGGCCTCGCACATCACTCGCCGGCTGGCCAAAACTTTTGGCTGACCAGTTTGTGGTAGCCAGTGGATCAAAAGTCCACGATAACGCTCCGGGAAAATAACATTGCTCCCACCGGCTAAAATGAAATATGACCAATGACGAGAACGGGCCAATTTAACAGCGGCGATCAACTCATCGGCATTCTTGACGGCCAAATAATAATCAGCCAAACCGCCCACGCCAAAGGTTGTGAGCAAGGTGGTCGAAACTTGTTTTTGGAGATGGTCAGATAAATCGATCAAGCGGTCAGATTATATACCACTTGAATTAACCCTGCGACAAAACGCGGAAAAAATAACTAGTGCTTGGCGACAGATCGGTTATGGTTACAGCATGCTCAATCACAGGAGTAGAACTATCGGTCGTCGGGCTGGAAAGAGCGTAACCGTAATTGGGTCCCGACTGGCCGGTAATACTGCGGGAAGTGCTGTCGTAGATCACTCGGCTATCAGCAGCCCGACTGGTGGTCCAACGAATAACGGCACTGTTGTGCGTCACGTCGGTAACGCGAATGTTACTGATAGCCAGAGTGGTGGTATCGCCACCGCCGGAAGTGGTGGTCACTGCGCTCACACTATCAATTAAGTTTTGCCCAGTTGTGGTCGCACAAGACAAAGAATAGATTTTGGTCGCCGAGCCGCTAATGCCTGGGATAGTCTCGGAACCACTGGCGGCCTTTGCCCCCGACCAATCACCGCTCGCCGTGCAAGCTGTTAAATTGGTGCCCGTCCAGGCAAGGGTAAAAGCCGTATCAGCCGTAACCGACACTGGCCCGCTAGCACCCGAGTTGCCATTAATCGTCATGTCCAGAGTAGCGCTCGGCGCTGGCGTCTGACTGTCGGTAATATGTACCTGAACAGTCGCTTCAACCGTATGACGATCGAAATCACCCACTTGCAAAGTCACGGTGTAATCGCCGGGCGTAGCATAACTTTTCGCAAATGATTGACCACCCTCGCTAGTACCATCACCAAAGGTCCAAACGAAGGAATAGGGCGGATTACCGCCCGTGCCCGAACCGGCAAAAGCAATATCCTGACCAACGGTGGCGTTATGATTGTTTATCGGCGCCGTAATCGAAGCCGCCAAAACCACCGTCTCGGCCACCGCCTTTGGCGGCACCATTAGTGCCACCAAAGCCATAAGCATTAAAATCTTGTTCATATTAGCCAAATTATTGATAAATCAGCCACTAAAAATTCACAAACGCTGTCAACTATGGCTACCACAAATGAAGAAACAGCGCAAATAAAAAAGCCCCGCTCTCCGCCGCGGCGGAGAGCGGGGCTGTCCGCCGGAGGCGGACTGCGAACGATGTTTATGGCGTGACAACGTTGATGTAAACCGAGACCGTCACCGGTTCCGGTCCATCTTCGTTTTCCGCTTCATCGGTTTCCAGCGGCTTTAACGCCGCTCGACAATTGATGGCTCCCGTGTTGATGGGAATCAAGAAGGTATGATTAAAATCAACCGTTACAAGCCCATCAACGCCAATTACCAAATCCTGATCGCTGAATGTGGCATCTGGCCATTGACAAGCAAGATGGAAATCTCCTTGACCAATAACCATCACGCTTAGTGGCACCAGATCACCAACTTTGAATTCCTCGAGATGATTGGGTTCGAGAATACTGGCGGCGAGAATGTCAACGTCTTCCGGCACCATCACATTACCGCCGCCGCTGGTGATCGTACCATCGACCACCAAATTCCCAACAATGTGAACATCGTCCCCCACTTCCAGATCATCGAGAACAACAAGATCATTGGGAACAACCTCCACCAACTCCAAGCCACTATCGTCAGTGACTGAACCGCAACCCATCAACCCCGCACAAGCCATCAAACCAAGAACCGTTTTCCTCATTTGCTTCTCCTTGTTTAAATTTCAACGAACCACCACGCTTCGCCAAACAGCACTACTACGTTTCGTCTATTTGATCATTTTCATTGATACCGTCAGTATTAAACTGATCCAAACCATCATCCCCACCATCAAGCGATGGCAGGGCTTCCAGTTCCTTAACCCGTTTTCGCAATTGGCTAATGTAGCCAATCATTGCCCCGAAAGCCACCAGCAAAACACCGATTAGCCACCAAGATCCTTCCTCCCAACCAGAAACAATGGGCTGGGGACTGGCGTTAATTATTGTGCTACTGGCCAGCAGTGCAATCGGAGTAGAGGTCGCAATCGGCACCAAACTGGTTGCCGATTTGACTTGAGATCGGAAGTTAAGATTATGACGAGTGTCCCGCTGGCAGTGCAAATTGTTGATCGTCAATGTGGTTGTGATATACACCCAACCAGTGGCATCTTTTAGCCCCCAGGGCGCCAAGACATCACGGAAATAACGGCGCTGGAACACTGATACTGCGGCAAACGTTACCTCATCGTAAAAACCAGTCACCGCCAAACCCTTAAAGCCCTGCTCGTCACGCAAAAAGGTCTGAAGTCGGCGCACTTGCACCGGATCGTTGTTGGCTCCTCGCTTGATAAACTTCCAAAGATACGGTGGACAAACACTTGCTCCGGCCGTGGCTAGTGGCGGTACACGACGCAAACTGCCGCCACCCCCGCCACCACCACTGCTTCCGCCCTCGCCGGAACTACCGCCGCCACCTGATCCACCACCACCTCCACCGCCACCCCCCGGCGGTGCTAAAGTGGTAAATTGCCCTTCGCCAAAAACCGTAGTAAACGAAACTTCGTCGCCAATTGCCACGTCGCCCCGCGCACCACCCGATGCTGTTTGGAACGCGCTCTCGGAACTAACGATACTGGCGCCTGAACTACTTGGTCGAGCACCAGTGGTAAAACTACCTTCGCCGACCTCCGCCACAAACTGACTCTCACTCGAGATCGCTTCCGTGACGTTAACACTATTACCATTCGTCCCACCGCCGCCATCTCCCGTATTGGGCATGGCAACCGACCCGCCGGTAAATTCCTCGCTAATAGCTAATTCCAACTGTGGACCATTACTAGTTTCTGCCGCCTGAACTCGATTGCCGGAAACAGCAAAAAGCGGCCCAACTACAATGAGGGCCACCAGAGCAAGCACTGGAGCTCTTCGAGTCATGACTTAGCGGTTAAGCTTGAATAAAATGAGTCAACAACTACAAAGAGCCAATCATCGTCAACGTGCTATTCCAGTTAATACAACTAACAAATGGTCAACTAAAAATCAATGAAAATATCACGTTCTGGGCCGTATTTTGAAAAAAATAAAAACCGTTCACCACGACGAACGATTCTTCATAAAGGACAATCTATAGGACTATAATTCCTCGTCCTTTAAAACCTCTAGCGTTGGTTCAACCATTGGTTCTTGTCCCATAGATTCATCGACGACTTCCGCTATTTCAACCGGTGCTATTTCCTCAACCTTTACATCCGGCGCAGGTTCTGGTATAACTTGCGGAGGTGGTTCAGGTGGCACCGGTGGCGCATTGGGCGTAATGGTTTTTAATAATGACTTGAGCTGATCTTCGTTAAGACAAGTGCCCCCCAGACACAACTCTTCAGTCTGGATCTTTTTAACTATCAATATTCCGTCCGGACTTAATTCCAAACCAGCCAACGGTTGTGGCGCCGAAACAATCTTGATATCACCACCATCAATCGCTCGATCAAGATGGCCATCGGCCAAATTTACAAAAACCATAATCCGACCATATTCGACCGACTGGTCAGAAAAATTCTCGAGAGAAATACCGACGCTTGGTTCCGACGGTAAAGCTTTCTTGCCAATTCCAGGGCGAGAGGAAACTGTTAACCGATCACCAATCCTAATTTCCCCACCTTCAGTCGAGACCTTAATCGGCACTCGACCGGTCAGAGCCACGGCTCGTATGGGTACATCCTTAATGTCGTAACCAAACAACAGACCAGGTTTAGTGGAAATTACTCCGAGTAACGGCCGGTCGCTACCGGCCTGCGCCTTGATTAATGTGCCAATAGTCTCGCGCTTGGTACTAGTAGCCGACTCGGCCGATGGTGACAAATAAGATAGTGTTTCTTCGGATAGTGCCACAACGTCACCGGCTTCTATCGTCTCATCTTTGGTCGGATAGTTTTCGGCAACGTCGATAGATGTAATATTACCACCAGTAGTATAAATTTCGCCCGCCGTACTACCACAAGATCCAGTGGATCGAACACAAAGCGATCCTTGCACCGACAAAGTAGAAATTGGTGTGGCGGTAGCAATACCCACCAAGCCATTGGCAAAAATGGCATCATAGTTGGTATCGGCACCAGTGGCCGAAACATAAATCCCGTAAGCCAAACTAGTGCCGTTGGTTGACCCCGCCGCAACAAAATATCCGCCATAGGTATTTCTGGTTCCTTGATCAGCGGTATTGGTGTTGCTCACGGCAGCATAAAACCCGTAGGCCGTTTCCACTCCACTGTGATTCCCCGTAATAGTGAGCGTGTCATAACTACCATACGTCTCGCCGCCCACATTAGCGGAATCGGTGATGCCATTATAAATACCAAAAGTCACCGGCGCACCGGCCGTGGTGCTGTTTGTTGTTGCTAATCTTAAATTAGCCATGTTTTCAGTTCCTAATCCCGTCGAATCAAACGTAGCATTCAAATATGTCAGGGCCGCTGGTGATTCGACGTCATTAACATCCCCGGTAATCGAGACCAAGAAATCACTAACTCCGGTTGTGCCACCGCTTGGGCCAGTAATTTGTAGAGCTTGGCCCGAAGTTAACGATGCCGCCGTAATTGACATAGCGTCATTAGTCGTATCAGTAAATGTTTGTGCGTAACGACCGGTTCCCGACGGAATTGTCACGCCACCAGCAAACGACGAAGCCGTCGTCGAGGTGGCCGTGAAATAGCGCGACACAGTCTCTCCGACTACTGACAATTTGGCATAAGGCGAAGTGGTGCCGATGCCAACATTGCCATGGAACAGCGCCGAGATTCCCCCACTTTGCGTGGACGAGGCCACGCCAACGGAAATTGGTCCGGCACTAAAGATGCCGCCGTTGCCGACATTTAAACTGGAGCCGACCGTGAGATGCTGATCGATATGCGCCCGCTCACGCACCTGCAAAATTCCGGCCTCGAGAGCATAAACGTTAGCCGATGTAATCTCAATACCAGAAATATCAATCACCTTAAGATCATCACTGCCATTATCCACCACATAAGCGTAGCGACCCGAGATCACGAGAGAAGCCGGCGAGGTGCCAATGGCCAAACTAGTAATAATGGACGGACTGGATGGATTCCCCACGTCAATTACTTGCAAAAGATCAAGATTAGAATCAACAACATAGGCATAACGGCCAGAGACAAACAGCGGCTTACCCGGACTGTAAAAAACAAGACTGCCCAAACTTAAGGAGGCGGTGGTGGAGGGCGATGCTGGATTGGAAACATCAATGATTCTTAGGTCATCAGTGGCATCATCCACCACATAAGCGTAACGGCCAGAGACCACCACCTGATCAGGTGAAGTACCAACAGAAAATGAGACCATCGAGGACGGGGCGGCGGGATTAGAAATATCGATGATGCGAAGTGAGTCACTCGAATCGTCGGTAACGTAGGCATAGCGACCAGCGATATAAATTGACGTGATGGTACCGGCATTATAACCGCCCACTGAAACCGGCGCGGCAGGGTCAGTCACGTTGATAACATTGATATCGTTAGTCACGTCATTTGTGGCATAAGCATAACCACCGGCCACCTGCACATGTTTATTTAAAATCCCCGTCGAAAGTGTGCCAAGGGTAACGGGTGCGGCGGGATTAGCCACATCAATCACGCGGAAGTCGGTGCTGGAAACAACATAGGCATAACGACCAGCCACGGCCACATCCGACGACACACCATTAATGGACACGCTGCCGATTTGAGCCGGCGAGACTGGATTAGACAGATCAATAATCCTGAGGGTGCTGTCGCCATGTTCAACAACATAGGCATAACGGCCAGCAACTGTGATGGCGCGCGGCTCGGTACTAAGAGCCAAACTGCCGACGGTGCGTAAATTGCCTGGCGTTTGCGCAAAATTGCCACCAGCTAAAACAAGGCGCTCCGACGGCGTGGTGGTGCCGATGCCAATGTTACCGTTTTGATTAACCCCGCCAATGTAAAATGACGGGGTACTACTGCCACTGTTGGACACCACAAAACCCGGGTTGGTGGTGTCGAGCTCAACCGATAGCAGCCCCCACGGTGTACTGGAAGCCACACCAATCCAGCCAGTGGCATTAATCGTTGAGGTGGCCGTGGCGCCAAAATAAGCATTGTTGAAAACCGATAATTGCGTGGACGAAGCCTGAAGCATGGCGACCCGGCCGCCATCGTAAACGGTAAAAACTGGTGAACCGGCATCTTGTAATTCAAAAATATTACCGGTACTGGTTTGATTAATGGTGAGTGGCGTGCTGGCCGAACCGAGTGTGATGGTGCTAGCAGCGTCAGTACGCACAAATGAAGTGGAGTCGAGACCATCAAGTTTGTCGGCCTCGAAGGCGCCGGGTACGGCGCCGAGAGTTTTGCGCGGCGTCATTTCGCCATCCAGGGCCACATTGACACCCAAATACAGTGTTTGGTTAAAATCAAGGCTGGCCAAACTGGTAATACTGCCGAGCATGACGCTGAAAAGACCATTAGTAACCGTCACCGGCGTGGTGGTGGCACTATGGGTCTCGACCCAAATGGCACTGCCGCCGCTAGCGACAGTATAAAGACCAAAAATAATGGTGTAGGTGCCATCCGCCACCGGCACATTACTAGCGTTGGTGAGCTTGCCCTGATAATTAATTTGACGGTTGATGGCGGCTTTGGTCGTGTGAAGTGGGAAAATATTGCCCACTATTAGCCATAACAAAAAACCCCCGACAAAAATTCGAGTTGCAAACCGGAAGATGTTTTTGGTCACTAAACCACGACAAAAAACATGCTTCATTACTATTAAATTGACGTCTAATTATAACACCCCGCAAACCAAATTTAGGCGACCGAGGTTGGAGTTGTTGGGGATAAGTTTTGCTGATGTTCAGAGGTGTTGAGCAAACCGCACTTCTTATACTTTTTGCCACTGCCGCAGGGGCAGGGATCGTTACGATTGACGGTTGATTTAACAGCTGGATTAACCGGCGACAAATTGATTTTTATCGGCCGCGGCGCAGCCGGTCGAGTCAATACTTCAGTCAACGCTTGGCGCAAATTTTCTTCCAGCTCTTTAAACAGGCGCAAACCTTCTTTTTGATACTCAATCAACGGATCACGTTGACCATAAGCTCGCAAGCTAACAATGTTTTTTAAATAATCCATAGATTCGAGGTGATCCATCCACAAACGATCAATGATGGCCAAAACCGCCTGCCGAGTAGCAACATAAAAAGTATCCTGGCCCAAACGTTGTTTGTGTTCAGTAACAGTTTCTACTGACACGCCGGCCAGCAATTCATCCAAATCAGCCGAGAGACCAAACAAAGCTTGATTGCGACGACGGTAAATAGCCGTGCGTTGAGTGTTTAGAACATTGTCATATTCAAGTAAATGGCGCCGACGATCAAAATTAACGCCTTCGATCTTGGCTTGCGCGCTCTCAATCGACCGTGACACCAAACGGTTTTCGATCGGCTCATCTTCCGGAATGCCAAAACGACCCATTAATTTTTTCACCCGGTCACCGGCAAAAACTCGAGCTAAATAATCCTCGAGTGAAATATAAAATTGCGTCGCCCCCGGGTCGCCCTGCCGGCCGGCACGACCACGAAGTTGATTATCAATCCGACGCGCCTCATGCCGCTCGGTGCCCAACACCAAGAGACCACCCAGTTTCTTCACCTCCTCGGCCACGGCTGGCGTGGCGAGCGCACCACCCAATTTAATGTCTACACCACGGCCAGCCATGTTGGTGGCCACCACCACGCTGCCTCTCTGGCCAGCCCCAGCAATAATTTGCCCTTCTTCCTCATGATTTTTAGCATTGAGCATCTGGTAACGCACGCCCTCGCGGCGCAAGTAACCGGAAAAGAGTTCGTTTTTTTCAATCGAGATAGTGCCGACCAGCACTGGTTGGCCCCGCCCCTGCGCTTCTTTAATCCGGCGCGCCAAAGCCGTCATTTTCCCCTTCTCGGTTTGAAACACTAGATCGTTAAGATCTTGCCGAGCGCTCGAGCGATGGGTCGGTACAGCCACCGTCTGTAATCCATAAACCTTGGTAAACTCCTCGGCAGACGTTAGGGCCGTACCCGTCATACCCGCCAATCGTTCGTAGAGCTTAAAATAATTGGGTAAGGTAATACTGGCATAGGTGCGCGATTCCTCCCGAATACGCACGCCCTCTTTGGCCTCGATCGCTTGATGCAAACCATCCGACCAACGTCGCCCGGGCTGAAGGCGACCAGTAAACTCATCAACAATCACCACCTCACCACCCTTAACTACGTAATCACGGTCACGCTGATACAAAGCCCGCGCCCGCACCGCTGTTTCCAAATGGAAAACTTGTCGTAAACCGAGCTCCGTGTAGATGCTTCCACCACCCAGCATTTTCTCGGCCTTGGTGATTCCCTCATCAGTGAGAGAAATGGTTTTTTGTTTTTCGTCAACAGTGTAATCGGCTTCCGCCTGAAGGTTGGCGGCGATCTTGGTAAAAACCGCGTACAAACTATCTGCTTCATCCACCGGGCCGGAGATAATGAGCGGTGTACGAGCCTCGTCGATCAACACCGAGTCTACTTCATCAATGATCGCGAAGTGGTGACGTGGCCGCACCGGCGAGAGTTGTACCAATTGATTAGCTGATTGAGCCAAGTTATCACGCAAATAATCAAAGCCAAATTCATTATTAGTGCCATACACCACGTCGGCGGCATATGCCAACGCGCGCGGCACCGGTTTTAAAAATTGATGAAAAACATGAAAGGCGCCCTCGGCATCACGTGCCGCGTCCACCTCTTTATGCTCCGGGTCATAGAGATAAGACACGTCGTGATTGATCACCCCGACCGACAAGCCGAGCGTGGCATAAATTTGCCCCATCCACACGCCGTCACGGCGCGACAAGTAATCGTTGACGGTAATAATGTGTACGCCGCGGCTAGAAAGGGCGTTAAGATAAGCAGGCAAAGTAGCCACCAAGGTTTTGCCCTCGCCCGTCTTCATTTCAGCAATTTTGCCCTGATGCAAAACCATGCCGCCCAAGAGCTGAACGTCATAATGGCGCTGGCCTAAAGTGCGGCGCGCCGCCTCGCGCACCAAAGCAAAGGCCTCGGGCAACAGAGCATCAAACGACTCCCCGGCTCGAGCACGCTCACGCAACCGATTACTCCGCACCAAGAGTTCTGACCCTCCAGCGAGAGCCGTGAGCTCCGGCTCGAGTTGATTGATTTTTTCCACCAGTGGCGCTAAACGCTTCAAGTAACGCTGACTCTCGTCTCCGAAAATCTTTTTCCACCACAACATGACGGCCATTGTGCACCAACAGGCACAAAAAAACAATCCGCCGACGGCGGATTGTTTTTCTCTCAACTAACGGCGGCGCTTACTTGTCTTCTTTGCCTTTTTCTTCGTCGCCTTCTTCTTTTTCTTTGCCATAATTTAGAAAATTTTTTCTTAAAATATTTTTACGTTACTCATCGACCCCAAACTTAACTAATTATCATCAAAAATAAAATTACTGACAACAACCTTTGCGCCACATGTGTGGATAAGTTTAATGCAGAGAAAATAAACTTTTTACAAAAAATCCCCCGGCTCATCGCTGGAGGATCTAAATCACGGCCAGAATCGTCTTCATTAGCGCTGAATCTTGATGTTCAGATAAACAAACAAACTCCATTGCTAATCCTCCCGTTAATATTCTGTTCTTAACAAAACAACCCGACCAACAACTATCATAAATAATATTTTTCAATAATAAACTGTTTGTGGAACTACCAAGGTGTCACCTTGGTACACTTACTACCGTCTTCTATTTTATCAAAAAAGAGCCCCGATCCGCCGCGGCGGACAGGGGGCTCAGATTCCATATTTTGTTCAAGACGCCGCAACCAAGTTCCAAGGGTCTAAGGAGACCGAAGGTTCTAAGGTCAAGGCACTAATTTGCGAGACGCGCCGCAGGGTTGCGAACATGCCAGCCATCGCCTAGCCAACTATAGCGCGCCTGCCAATGCCCACCGCTCCAACACAGATAGCGGACGCACAAGTTACGGTCGGAATCGCGGTAAACGGTCCCCCAAAAGTAGATGAACCGAGTATTACCGTCGGCATCCTGCTTCCAATCTTCGGGGATCAGGTAGGGATGAGCGAGTAAATAGTCGAGCAAGTTGGCGTTCATGACCGACTGATTGGCCAGCTCGATCCGCAACTTGTGGCCCTCGATACTCTTGCCATCTTGCTGGTTTGGCGAGAGGTAGAGGTTGATCTTGGTCGGGTCCCACCTAAACTGACCACCTGGCTTGTGCTCCTCCACCTGCAAACCAGCGGGTAGGAATGGATCAACATCGCAGTCTATGATGAGACTGGGCTCTGGTGCTGGCACGCCGACTTGTGGTTTGGTCCAGCACGATCGCTTAGCCAAAAACTTCTTGGCTTCAGTTTCCCACATATCACCATCTTCACCGAGAAGACAGTTTTCGAATTGGTTGCGCAATTCGCGATACTTGCGAAGTGCTTTCCTGAGCATGTTGTCCATGATCAGTGTCCTTTCTTGTAAATGTGCTAACTGGGGCCAAAACCAACGTGATTTTGGTACTTCCTTTGTCCATTATAGCACCGGTGACGGCATGGTGTCAAGGGCGCAAAAAGCGGGTGGGGAGTGAACGGGTTAGCGATAAATATCGCGACGATGACCGATCTTCAGCAAATAAATCACCTCTGTGAGGTTATCGGCCGCCAATCAATTTGAGAAAATTCTTGGGCTGATAGCAATAGGTCGGTTTGGCCTTAGAAAGAGCAATAACCCACTTAACAAACGCCTGTTTGTACCCGCCCTCTCGATCTTTAGCCTCAGTCAAAACTGGCAAAATTAGCTCTGCCATGATTTCCTGTTTGAGTTCGGCTTTAATTTTTTCGTAGGTTTTTGTGATCATTTCATTGTCGGTTGATTGTAACAAATTAACATAATCTGGTGACATTTTCAACTCCCCGTAATGGTTCAATAGCTTGGAATCACTTTAACCGTTAACATCCAAGCATATG